>Ga0247831_1001141_pt1 | contig 52806 bp, 45 predicted proteins | sample LaCruzMarch2015__9_FD_192406 | JGI IMG/M metagenome (GOLD analysis project Ga0247831, IMG submission 192406) | Freshwater microbial communities from meromictic Lake La Cruz, Castile-La Mancha, Spain - LaCruzMarch2015_1m | ecosystem: Environmental > Aquatic > Freshwater > Lake | place: Spain...
GCTGAGCCCTGATCTCATACCAAACAACGTAGCCAATCAAGGCAGCAACAACTCCAGCGATTGAGTATACGACAAGCACACGTGTGACGATGTTAGGTAGGCGAACGTCTAGCTGTGGCACCGGCGAAATGGAAGCTCGAATTCAAGAAGAGACGTTATCGCCGGTTGCCACGAGCGTCTTGTTCGCCTTGGGTTTGTTATTCTGCCTCAAAGTCGTCTGATCCTGGCACCCGTCCGAACGAAGATCCAATCGGAGCGCTCAAGAATGGAATTATTGCTGGATCATAGTTGCAGATCGTATTCACGGCATAAATGGATGTGTTCTCGGGGTTGTCCGCGTATTCTTGGGATTCGTCCCCGGAGAAGAACCTCCATCCGCTATCGACGTCTTTGTCGGGTTCCTCGCGATACATGTAGCCGACCTTCATGCCATCAACAGTGATCCGATCCGTGGCGAAACATGCACCCATGTTCGGGATCAGCTGCTTGATCTCTTCACCGGGAATCTTGAAGGACTTCTCTAGCGGGTTCATTTTCTGGCGAACAGTGTAATTAGTGTGCTGCAATATCAGTCTGAGGTGATATTGCGCCGCTCATTCTGGGCCATGAATGACCTGGAAAGCCCATCCAGTCAAGGATTGGAGGATTTTGAGCGGCTCGCAGCATTAAGTTGGACTTCTTAATCATTTAACAAGATCAATCAATCGATATTGCGTGGAAAAATATCGATATTTTACGGTTATCTAAACATTTCATTAAGATAAAGGGTGCGAAAGGGGCTGTGTTGAAAGGTCTTTGAACGGATGCCCTCATGCTCGCCTTCATTCACGGCTGCCTCGCGGCGGATGGAGCCATTGGAACGGGGGACCGGAGGGGCTGTATGGAAAATTGGAGGTGTGGGACGTTCGTCCGGCATTCGTTCTGGGGGGGCCTTGGGCTGGGAAGGGCTTTTCGTCACGAAGGATGGTCATTCTATCCCTTGGGATTGGGCTTCCATGACTTAGGATTGCCGTTCCACGACTTGGGATGGTGATTCCATGACTATGGATTGCCGATCCATCCCTTGGGAATGGAATTCCATGACTATGGATTGCCGTTCCATCCCTTGGGATTGCGATTCCATGACTATGGATTCCCATTCCATGACTTGGGATTGCGATTCCATGACGATGGATTTCAAAATCCAAGTCGGGTTCTGTGCTTTTTACTGATCTCGGACGAGTCTGGTTCTTATCGAATCCATTAAAATTAAGCTTATTTTATTTCCTACGAATAAAAAATTAATGCCTTAATGCGTCGGCTACATCAGTGATTTTCAAGCACTTACGCCAAGCTATTGTCTTGATGATGAGGAGAGGTTGACTCTTTTTAGTTGCGAATCTTTTATTGGATCATGATATTTTCCATAACTTTGATATTCACAGTAATTCAGAGTTGATCCAAACATGCACACACAAACACATAGAAAGAGTCCATATCATGAAAAAGAAAGCGACCTCCACACCCCGGAAATCCACCTCTGACACCGCCCCGGCCATCCGGTCGGCGCGCTCCGTGGCTGAGAAAAAACAAGACCCAGCCTTCACCACGGCTTCGGCTTTGGCGGTGGGTGATCCCCTGCCCGTCAATGATGGCGGATTGGTCAAGCTGGGCACGGCGACCATGACCGACACGGTCTTCCTGCTCTTTGCCCAGACGGAGAATGCGGCGATGACGGGCAACCCGGCCTACACGACGCCTGCGCCCGCTGTGGCGGACATGGCGACGGCAATCACGGCCTATGGCGATCTGCTGGAGCAGATCCAGGCGGCGAAGCTGCTGCTGAAGCAACTGGTCTCCGAAAAAGACACGGCCCGGGCGGACCTGGAGCTGATGCTGAAGAACCGCGCGGCCTATGTGCAACTGACGAGCAATGGCAACACGGCCCTGATCCTGAGCGCGGGTTTCCCGGTCCGGGCGACGCCGAGCCCGGTGGGTATCCTGCCGCCGCCCTGGGGCCTGCGCGTGGACCTGAACGGGACGGTGGGCAAGATGCTGATCTACTGGGAGCCGGTGCTGAATGCCCGCAACTACCTGGTGCAGCAGGCGAGCATCGTCAACGGGGTGCGGTCGGAATGGACGCTGATCGATGTGCAGGGCAAGACGAACCTGATCCTCAACGGCATGACCGTGGGCATGCAGTATGTCTTCCGTGTGGCCGCCGGCGGCGGTAGCTCCGGCCGCAGTGACTGGTCCCCGGAAGTGGTGCGCACGGCGGCGTGATTTTGAAAAAACCAGGGAAAGGGACCACGGATAGTCGGATGGGTCGGATTTCTGATTTATGAGTATCCGATTTATCCGATGATCCGTGGTCAATTCATGGCCTTCAGTTTGTTGCCATAGAGATTAAACTCGGATGAATCGGATAGGTCGGATTTCTGAGTTTCTGAACATCTGATCCATCCGATGATCCGTGGTCAATTCATGGCCTTGAACTCGTCGGTCATTGAGGATGAACCACGGATGGGTCGGATAAGATCGGATGTCTGAAGATCCGACTTATCCGATGATCCGTGGTCTCTCCTCACGCTTCAACTCATGGGTCCCAGAGGATGGACCCCGGAAGAGCTGGACAGGATGGGGCCGAGCACGAGCCGGAAGTGAAAGGCGGGATCAGGGGTCGACCCGCATGTAGAGGTTTTTGGCACTGCCGGTGACGTAGCCTTCCAGGAGGATGGTGCCGCCATTCCTGTAAATGACGCCTTTGAGAGTGCGCTTTTTCAGAGGCGGGGCGATGATGCTGCCGGTGACGAGGCCGGTGGCGGGGTTGAGGGTGAGGACGGGCTTGCGGGAGGCGGAGGTGAAGCTGAATTTGTTGGAGGTGGTGAGATTGAGGACTTCGTTGACGTCGCCACCGAGCTCGCCGTTTTCGTCAGCGAGGATGAGGGTGCCGTTTCCGTTTGAGCCGTTGAGGAAGCCGAGGACGCGCTGGCCTGCGGTGGGCTTGGGGTAAGTCTTGCCGTTGATCAAGGCGGTGCCGCCGTAGCCGCCGACGTAAAAGATCACGCCGGGCTTGGGCGAAGGGCGGATGTAATCGACATGACCGCTGAGGGTGTCCAGGTCACCGGCCTCGGTAAAGCGAATGGAGGCGGTCAAGAAGCCTTTGCCGACGGAGAGGGATTTGAAGATGTAAGCGCGGTATTCGACACCGGGGGTGATGGTGTTGATGACGGTGCTGAAGGGCACGCTGACGCCGTCTGGCAGGAGGAAGCTGCCGGTGAGGGCGCCGGTGGGCTTGAGGGTGCAGGTGATGATGCCTCTGCCGGAGCCGTCCATGACGAAGCCACCGGTGTAATAACCGTCGAGGAAGTTGTCGGTGACGGGGTTGAAGACGGCCTTCTCCGGGGTGTCGAAGTCAAATTCGTTGACTTCGGGGATGTAAATGAAGGTCTGGCCGCCGAGGCAGCCATCGAGGATGAGGGTGATGGGCGGCAGGGGGGTGGCGCCTTTGGCGACGGGGCGGACGAGGGAGATGGTGGCGTAACCGTCCACGCCGAAGATGCCGGCCAGAGGGAAGACCTTGCTGCCGAGGCTGAGCTTGCCGGAGAAGGCGCCGGTGCCGGTGGTGGTGTAGGTGAGGCCGCCGCAGTAGTCCGGATTGTTCTCAATGTTGATGTAGGCGTTGCGGGTTTGTTTGCGCAAAGGCAGGAGGCGGAGGGAGAGGACGACGTTGAAGGCGGTGGCGGTGATTTCCGAGGCCTGATAAGCATCGACGGCGATGTGATAGGTGGTACCAGCCAGGGCGTAAAAGGTGACGCGGGAGGTTACCGTGGTGCCGTTGTAGGGGGTGGATCCCCAGTCGTCGCTGTGTGCGACGCGGGTGAGGGCATTGAGGGCGGCACCGGTGTAAACGCCGAGGAGGGTGTCGAAGACGGGATTGGTGCCGACGCGACCGCGCAGGGTATCGATGGTGAGAAAGCCGGACTCCGGCGCGGTGTATGTCCACCAGGCGCTGCGCCCGGCCCCGGTGCCACCTCCGTTCCGATGGCCGGGTTCATTGGCCTCAACCGTGTAGGCGGTGAGGTTGGTGGAACCTGAAAAGAGGCTGCCATCGCTGATATCGGTGGCATTGGCGAAGTTATTCGCACCCGCACCGAAGCCAAAGGCCTGGGGCGCGGTGTGAAGGAGGAGGGCGAGCACGGCGAGGCGTGCGAGGGTGTGTGTCTTCATCGGCGTGAGTTTGATTTTGACTCGGTGAACCTGAATGCGGCGGGGGCGTGATGCCGCCCCGACACTGCAACGCGGCACCCTGCTCGTTTTTTCTTAAATGTCTCGGGGGAAAGTTGCAGGAAAGGAAAATGTCACCTGGGGCTGCTGGCGAGGCGGGGAGTGCAGCGCGGGGGATTTTTGTTAAGCCGGGGTAAAGGGCGTTGCCGGAATGGAGGCGACGTGGGAAAAGCGGGCTTGTTTTATGAAGACGCGCTCTGTTTTGCCCCTGTCCGCCGCTTTGGCCCTGATGTCCGCCCTTGCGATGGCGGGGGATGGGGTGATCGACCTAACCAGCCTGGAAAACTATGCGAATCAGACGATCCCGGCCTACATCACGCGCAATAATACGACGGCGGGCAATGCGATCACGGACAAGGGGGCGACGCTGGGGCGGGTGCTGTTTTATGATAAGCGACTGTCCCGCAATGACACGATCTCCTGCTCGGCCTGTCACCAGCAGGCGCATGGCTTCAGCGATGTGGATACGGCCAGCACGGGGGTGAATGGCAGCACGGGGCGGCACTCGATGCGGCTGATCAATGCGCGCTTTGCGGGGGAGGTGCGGTTCTTTTGGGATGAGCGGGCTGCGACGCTGGAGAACCAGACGACGCAGCCGATCCGGGACCATGCGGAGATGGGCTTTAGCGGCGCGGAAGGTGATCCGGCATTTTCGGAGCTGTTGACGAAGCTGGCGGCGATCCCGGAGTATCAGGTGCTGTTTCAGATGACTTTCGGGGATGCATCGGTGACGGAGGCGCGCATTCAGCAGGCGCTGTCGCAGTTTATCCGCAGTATTCAGTCGTTTGATTCGCGCTTTGATCTGGGGCGGGCGCAGGTGGCGAACAATGGGGCGAATTTCCCGAATTTTACGGCGGATGAAAATGCGGGGAAGCAGCTGTTTTTGGACCCGCCGAATCAGAATGGGGCGGGATGTGCGGGGTGTCACCGGCCGCCGGAGTTTGACATTGACCCGGCAAGCCGGAACAACGGGGTGATCACGAAGATCGGCGGCGGGACGGACCTGACGAATACACGGTCGCCATCGTTGCGGGATCTGCTGGGTCCAGGCGGGGCGTCGAACGGAGCCTTCATGCACGATGGCAGCCTGACCTCCCTGGAGGCGGTGATCGATCATTACGATGCGATTCCGGGGGACAATGCGGACCTGGATCAACGGCTGCGGCGTCCAGGCAGTCAGGTGCAGAACCTGGGCCTGACGGAGACGGAGAAGGAGCAATTGGTGGCTTTTTTGCAAACCCTGACAGGGACGGCGGTCTATACGGATGAGCGGTGGGCAGATCCCTTTGATGAGGCGGGGCAGCTTTCCCTCATCGTTTTTCCGCCCACGGAGATCGCCATCGAGAAGACGGGGTCCGCCACGGCCAAGGTCATGTGCCAGGCGGTGAGCGGCCTGCAATATCAGCTTCAAGCCTCCACGGACTTGGTGGACTGGAGCACACTGGTGGCCACGGTCACTGCGGATGCAAACGGCCTGTGCCAGCATACAGTCAACCTGAACGGGGCGAAGTTTTACCGCTATGCCTACCCGGTGAGCACACCCTGAAGATCCGCAGTGGCTAAAGTTAACTAAAAGTAATGAAAAAGATCCAACTTGGATCTTGTCATCAGGCCGTGATACATGATAAAACGAGATCGGTGAAGGCGTAAATGCCTCCGCTGAAGGTTTTTCAGGCATCCGCTCTCCCGAGCCAACCGGTCACTTCCATCGAAAAGTCAATCCTGCACTTCCTCATGGAAAGCTATCGTCATGTCAAAACCTACCACCGACCCCTGCCTCCTGCACTGCCCCTGGAGCGGCGGTGACCTCTGCCTCCGCCGCCTGCTCAGCCACGAAGCCATCGCCGATCATCACCTCAGCCTGGGCGTGGCCTGCGGCCTGCGGCATGTGTATTTCCCGCGAGGCCTGCCGCCCTGTGTGCATCGCAATGGAGATGTGGACTGGCATTATGCGGAGGAGGAACATTCCTTGAACATTCGGGGCGAGTGCGCTGTATAGTCTGGCGCATGAATCGCCTTCTTTTTGTTCTTTTGTCGTCGCTGATCATCAGTTCCGCGCAGGCGGAGGTGACCCCTGTGAAACCGGTCAAAGAGGCCGAGCCGACGAAACCGGCCACCTCTGTGGCGCAGGCGGCAGGAGACCTGGTGGAGGCGGTGGTCGTAAAAGCGGGGGAGACGCCGGAGAAGCCGGACCCGCTGGAGGGAATCAAGGCGGAGACGGCGAAGCTGGTGGCCGAAAGGGAGAAGATCACCGCGGAGATGGCGCTGGAGCAGGCGCGGCTGGACGCGATGCTGGCGGAGCGGAAGCGGGCGCTGGTGGCGATCCAACTGCAACTGGAGGAAATGAAGGCTAAGGCGGATCTGGCCGAGGCGGAAGAGCGGACGAAGGAAGCGGCGGCGATGCGTGAACTGAAGCGGAAGAGTGAGCAATTGGCCCTGGAGTCCACCATCTCGAAGTATGAAGTGGAGACAGAGGGGAACCGGATGAAGCAGGAGGAAAATGCGATCAAACGAAAGACGACGGCGCTGACCTTGGCGATGGAGCTTCAGCAGAAGGAGACGGAATCCCGCACTTATGCCGGAGCAAAGGCCCCGGCTTATCTGAAGGAACCATTGCAGGGGAAGAAGCTGATTTTATCCGACCGAACCATCGCGCTGAATGGTGTGATCACGAGCAAGACGGCAGACAGCATGGCGGATCGAATCGCCTACTTTAACAATCGGGATGCGGAAGCACCGATCTTCATCGTGATCGATGACTGCCCCGGTGGCAGTGTGATGGCCGGATACAAGATCATCAAGGCGATGCACGGCTCCAAGGCCCCGGTTTACACGGTGGTGAAGTCTTTTGCGGCGAGCATGGCGGCGTGCATCACGACGGTGTCGAAGCAATCGTTTGCCTACCCGAACGCGGTGATCCTGCATCATCAGTTGAGCGCCGGGATCATGGGCAATCTGACACAGCACCGGGAAAGTGTCAGCGAGCTGGAGGAGTGGTGGAAACGTCTGGCGGACCCTGTGGCTGCAAAGATGGGCATCACCCGCGATGAGTTTATCTCGCAGATGTACAAGGAATCGAGCACGGGAGATTGGAACGAGTTTGCGGACGTGGCGCAGAAGCTCAAATGGGTGGATACGATCGTCGAGGAGATCGAGGAAACAGCCCTGCTGCGGCATCCAGACAGCCTGCCCGCGCCTGCCGCCCCGGCGACGATGCCTATCCGCATCCTCCCGCCCGGGCACCTGGATAACGGCGTGGTGGAGGCAACGGATGAGCGCGGCAAACCGGCCGCTTTTTTACCCCGCCTGAACCCGATGGACGCTTACTGGATGTACAACCCGGACGGCTATTACCGCCTGCAATGATTCCCCGCCTACGAATCGCCACATCTCATGTCCGCACTCCCCTCTGAACCAACGAATCCCTGGAAAACACTCGGCACACGCGAGGGATATGCCAACCCTTGGATCAGAGTGCGGGAAGACCAGGTCATCAACCCGAGCGGCGGGCGCGGGATCTATGGGGTGGTAGAATACAAGAACCGCGCGGTGGGCGTGGTGCCGGTGGATGATGAAGGTTATACCTGGCTGGTGGGTCAGTGGCGTTATTGTCATGATCGTTATGAATGGGAGATCCCCGAAGGCGGCTGCCCCCCCGGCGAGGAGCCTGCACAGTGTGCACGGCGGGAACTGATGGAGGAAACAGGTCTCCAAGCAGAAGTGATCGAGCCCTTGCTCATGAACATCCAGCTCTCCAACTCCACGACCAATGAGGTGTGTGATATCTTTGTAGCGCGCGGCCTAACCATGGGTGTGTCTTCGCCGGAGGAAACGGAAAAGCTGGAGGTGATGCGGCTCCCCCTCCAGGAGGCTGTGGCGATGGCCCTGGACGGACGTATCCGCGATAGCGTCAGCGTGCTGGCACTTCTGCGGCTGAGCCATCGCTGACCTGAAAGTGGAACTCCACACCTACCATGCGACGGGAAGATGAAATTAAGCATCTCCGTATTGCGATAGTCTTGCAAAAGCATGGGCGGCGTTGAAAATCACACACTCTTCCTTTTCCCCAACCCAACCACCATGCCCAAGAAAGCCGCCGTCAAAGTCCCCCGCACCGAGCCCCCCGCACCGAGCATTCGCCCGATCAAAAAGCTCATGGTCGCGAACCGTTCTGAGATCGCCATCCGCGTCATGCGGGCGGCCACGGAACTGGGGCTGAAAACGGTGGGCATCTATGCGCAGGAGGACCGCTTTTGTCCGCACCGTTTCAAGGCGGATGAAGCCTATGAATTGAACAAGGACAAGGGACCATTGGGCGCTTACTTGGACATTGAAGGCATCGTTACCCTGGCCAAAGAAAAGGGCGTGGATGCCATCCATCCGGGCTACGGTTTCCTCAGCGAGAACCCACAGTTTGCACAGGCCTGTGCGGATGCAGGCATCATCTTCATCGGGCCGGAATCCAAGATCCTCGACATGATGGGGGACAAAACAGCCGCGCGTAACATCGCGCGCAAACTCAAGGTGCCAATCTTGGAAGGCACCGACGAACCTGTCAGTGATCGCAAAGAAGCCATCGCAGCGGCCAGAAAAATCGGTTTTCCTCTGATCATTAAGGCCGCATTCGGCGGAGGCGGACGCGGCATGCGTGTGGTCCGTGAGGCCAAAGACCTGGAAAAACTGCTGGATGAGGCCCAAACCGAGGCCTTACGCTCTTTCGGCAATGGCGCAGTGTTTTTGGAAAAATTCGTGGGAAAGGCCAAGCATATCGAAGTGCAGATCCTGGCGGACAAACACGGCAATGTCCTGCACCTGCATGAGCGTGATTGCTCCGTGCAGCGCCGTCACCAGAAGGTTATCGAGCAGGCGCCGAGTTACGGTGTAAAACAAGAGGTCATTGATGGGCTCTGCGAAGCCGCTGTGAAGTTGGCCACAGAAGTCAACTATACCCATGCTGGCACCGTCGAGTTCCTCGTCGATCACGAGACAGGTGAATGGTATTTCATTGAGATGAATCCACGCATCCAGGTGGAGCATACCGTGACGGAGGAGATCACCAGCATCGACATTGTTCGCAGCCAGATTCTGATCGCGCAGGGTTATGAACTGACTCAGGAACCTCTCGGTTTGCCACCTCAAGATAAGATCGAAAAGACCGGTTTTGCGATTCAATGCCGCATCACCACGGAAGACCCTGAAAATAGCTTCACCCCTGATTTTGGCAAGATCCTCAATTACCGCAGCCCTGGTGGTTTCGGTGTCCGCCTGGATGGAGCCCTGGGTGCCACGAACGCTGTCATCACGCCTTATTACGACTCCATGCTGGTCAAGATGACGGTCTATGGCCGCACGTATCAACAGGCGCTAGACCGCATGGACCGTGGTCTGCGCGAGTTCCGCATCCGCGGGGTGAAAACGAATATCCCGTTTCTGATGAACGTGGTGCATCATGAAGACTTCAAGACCGGGCAGGCTACCACGCGCTTCATCGATAACAATCCCGACCTGCTGAAATTCACGCCGCGCAAAGATCGTGCCTCAAAGCTTCTCAGCTATCTAGCGGACACGATTGTGAACGGCAATCCCTTTGCCAAAGGCCACAAGATCAGCAAAGCCTTCCCCGCCCCGCCCGTGCCGAAGTGGGATCACCGCATCGCCCCCGCGAAGGGAACGAAGCAGATCCTCACAGAAATGGGTCCCGAGAAGTTCTGTAGTGATTGGGTGGCCAAGCAAAAGCGACTGCTCATCACCGACACCACCATGCGCGATGCACACCAGTCATTGCTGGCCACACGCATGCGGACTTATGACATGCTGACCGTCGCCGATGCCGTGGCACGCCGCACGCCAGATCTCTTTTCGCTCGAAATGTGGGGAGGGGCGACCTTTGACGTGACCATGCGCTTCCTGCGTGAAGACCCCTGGGCACGCCTGCGCGATATCCGGGCAAAGGTGCCGAACATCCTGCTTCAGATGCTGTTCCGTGGCAGCAATGCTGTTGGTTATACCAACTACCCGGACAATGTCGTGAAGGGATTCATCAAACATTCCGCCCAAAACGGCATGGATATCTTCCGCATTTTTGACAGCCTGAACTACCTGCCAAATCTCACCGCCGCGATGCAGGCTGTCCGTGAAGACACCACCTCGATCTGCGAAGGCACGCTCTGCTACACCGGCGACATCCTGGACCCGAAGCGGGACAAATACGATCTGAAGTATTACGTGCGTCTGGCCAAGGAATTGGAGAAGATGGGTGCCCACATGCTTTGCATCAAGGACATGGCAGGTCTCGTGCGCCCTTATGCCGCAAAGAAATTAGTCAAGGCCCTCAAAGACGAAGTCGGCATCCCGATTCACTTCCACACCCATGACACTAGCGGCCTAAACGCCGCCAGTATCATTGAGGCGGCAGAAGCCGGTGTCGATGTCGTTGACGCGGCTATTGCCTCCATGTCCGGCGGCACCAGTCAGCCGAACTTGAATTCCATTGTGGCCGCCCTTCAGCACACGCCGCGTGATACCGGCCTGAATGTCGAGGCCCTGCAAGAGTTTAGCGACTACTGGGCCGCCGTCCGTTCATTCTACAAACCTTTCGATACCAGCGAGCCCTATGGCACAGCGGAGGTCTATCTCCATGAGATGCCAGGCGGCCAGTACACCAACCTCAAGGAACAGGCCATCGGCATGGGCCTCGGCCCTCGCTGGCCTGAAATCGCTCATGCTTATGCGGAGGTAAACCAACTTTGCGGTGATATCGTCAAAGTGACCCCCTCCTCCAAAGTGGTCGGCGACCTCGCCATTGAGTGCGTTGCCCGTGGAGTCAAGCCAAGCGACATCTTCCAACTCACCGGCACGAAGTGGAGCAAGGACGTCACCAGCATGTTTGAGGGCTGGCTCGGCGAGCCATTCTATGGCATGGAGGCCAATAAAGCCGCTGACAGCCGCAAGAAATGGAACGCCCTGGCCGATGCCATTGTCGGCAAAGGCGGCAAGCGCATCAAAGGTCGGCCAGGCACTCATGCGGCGAAGATCAAGCTGGACGATGTGCGCGTGGAACTGGAGCAGAAGCTCAAGAAGAAGCCGACGGAAGATGACGTCTGGAGCTACCTCATGTATCCGGACGTGTTTCTGAAGTTTGCCGACTTCCGCAAAACCTACGGTGACATTGCCGCCCTGCCCACACCCGCTTATTATTATGGCCTGCGGGACAAGGAGGAGATCAACATCGAACTTGAGGAGGGCAAGACGCTCTTTGTTCGCCTTCTGAATATGACCGAGCCGGATGCCAATGGTCAACAGACCGCCATCTTCGAACTCAACGGATATCCACGACATACCACGGTGACCAATAAGGCCCTGGCCGTCAACGCCGTCTCCAAAATCAAGGCCGATCCTGCCGACCCGACTCAAGTGGGTGCTCCAATGCCCGGCATGGTCGCCAGCATCGCTGTGAGCGTCGGTCAGAAGGTCAAAGAAGGCGAAACCCTCGTCACTTTAGAAGCTATGAAGATGTTCGCCGCCATCTCCGCGCCAAGCGCAGGCGTCGTTCAAGAAATCTGCGTCAAGATCAGCGATAGCGTTGAAAGCAAAGACTTACTCATCCGCTTGGGTAAGTCATAAAAAAACATCGCTGATCTCAAAGCCACTTGTCCGATATATCAGGGCAAGTGGCTTTTGCGTGAATGCACTCCGTGTTTTTAAAATAAAAAGCCCTGGGTTTCGAAAAACCCAGGGCACTCATTGGGTGAGATCATGCCTGACCTCACGAAGATCTACCGGTCAATCACCAACGACCACCTGAGGCAACTTCCAGACCTTCTCGGCATATTCTAGGATCGTGCGATCACTGCTGAATTTTCCAACGCGAGCTGTGTTAAGGATGGCCATTTTGACCCAGTGGTCTTGATTTTTGTAAGCGGCGTCCACTCTGGCCTGGGCATCCACATAAGGCTGATAGTCTGCCAAGCAGAAGTATGGATCACCGTAATCGAGCAGGCTCTTGCGCAAGGGCTGGAATTCCTCGGCATTACCGGTGAAGTAATCGCTGCCGATCCAGTCAATCGTATTGCGCAGCTTTTCATTGGCCCAGTAGTAGTCCCAAGGATTGTAACCCTTGGCTTTCAGCGCCGTCACCTCCTCGACGGTAAGTCCGAAAATGAAGATGTTTTCAGACCCAACCTCTTCTTCGATCTCCACATTGGCACCATCCAGAGTGCCGATGGTGAGCGAACCATTGAGGGCCAGCTTCATGTTCCCGGTCCCCGAGGCTTCTTTTCCGGCTGTGGAAATCTGCTCAGAGAGATCAGAGGCGGGAATGATTTTTTCAGCAAGACTGACTCGATAATTTGGCAGGAAGACAACTTTGAGTTTATCCCCCACTCTCGGATCGTTGTTCACCTTGGCCGCGACGGCATTGATTGCGTGAATGATGTTTTTAGCAAGGAAGTAACCTGGAGCAGCTTTGGCACCGAAGATGAAAACACGAGGGTGGAAGTCAGCATTCGGATTATCCAAAATCTCACGATAGAGAGTGACGATGTTCAAAAGGTTAAGATGCTGCCTCTTGTATTCGTGGAGACGCTTGATTTGCACGTCGAAGAGCGCATCAGGACTGACGGTGACACCACACTCATCCTGAATGATTTTGGCCAGGACCACCTTGTGATCCCGCTTGATCTTGGCATAACGGGCGCGGAAAGCTGGATCTTCTGCATACGGGTCAAGGTTGCGCAGCAGGGCTGCATCCTTCTTCCAGGTTTCCCCAATCGTCTCGGTGATGAGGGCGGATAGCTGCGGGTTGCAGACATCCAACCAGCGACGGAAAGTGATCCCGTTGGTCAGATTGAGGAAACGATCAGGATAAAGGGTGTAAAAGTCAGCAAAGAGACGCTCACAAAGCAAGCGTGTGTGCAAGGCCGCGACACCATTGGTCGCATGACTGCCGAGCACGGATAGATTGGCCATGCGCACATATTTGCCGCCACGCTCCTCAATGAGTGAGAGAACTCGTTTTTTATCGCTATCACCCGGCCATTTGGCTTCAACATCCCCTTCAAGGAAAAGCTGGTTGATCTGATAAATGATCTGAAGGTGACGCGGAAGGACACGCTCAAAGAGAGCGACGGACCACATTTCCAACGCCTCTGGAAGAAGCGTGTGATTGGTATAAGAAAAAGTCTCCTGACAAATGCTCCATGCCTGTGCCCAGGGCAGACCTTCTTCATCCACAAGAATGCGCATCAGTTCTGGGATAGCCACTGCCGGATGAGTATCATTGAGCTGGATAGCCGCTTTTGAGGGAAACTCGCTCCACGGCAAAGTAGAACCCACCTTGAAACGACGAACAATATCAGCCAAAGAACAGGCGACAAAGAAGTATTGCTGCACGAGGCGAAGCTCTTTCCCACTCTCGGTGGAGTCATTGGGATAAAGAACCTTGGAGACCGTTTCAGCGATGGCTTTGTCACGAAGAGCTTCGACATAGCTCCCCTCATTGAAAACCTGAAAGTTAAAGTCTTCATCAGCCTGAGCCTGCCAGAGTCGCAAGACGTTGACCGTTTGGCTGTCATAACCAACGATTGGAATATCCCAAGGAAGGCCGAGAAGATTCTTGGTTTCAATCCAATGGTAATAGGGGTGGCCCAGATCATCGAATTTCTGCACCGAACGACCGTAAAGTTTAACCGTCTGTCGATAGCTGGGGCGGGCAATCTTCCATGGACTGCCATCGCGCATCCACGCATCTGGATGCTCGACCTGTTTGCCATTGACGAATTCCTGGCGGAACAGGCCAAATTCGTAGTGAATGCCATATCCGATCGCCGGCAAATTCACAGTGCTGAGGCTGTCCATGAAGCAGGCAGCAAGACGGCCCAAACCACCATTGCCAAGCCCCATGTCAGGCTCGCATTCGAGAAGTGTATCAAGATCCTTCCCCATCTCCCCCAGAGCCTCTTTCGTGGAGTCATAAAGCCCTGAGTTGCGCAGGTTGTTTTCCAGCAGACGGCCCATGAGATACTCGAGAGAGAGATAATGGACACGGCGCACACCTGATTGGCGATGAAGCGCACGGGATTTCGTGGCATGATCCATCACGCGGTCGCGCACGGCAAGGCAGGTGGCCACCCACCAGTCCATCTCACTGGCGGACTCCACGTAGGCACCCATCGTGAAACGCAGGTGGTTAATGATGGAATTTTTGAGACTGTCCTTGGAGTTACCGAGATCGCAGGGGGCGGGTGTCATGGGAAGGAAGGGTGGCTGAAGAAGGGAGAGAGCCTATGAATGGCTAAATTCGAGAGGCGAATACCGAAGAAACACCGGAGATAAAACTGCCAGTATAAAGGGACAGCCACTCCGTTTTTCCTTCGTCATTCGGATTTCGTCATTCGTCATGGGAGGCGGGTTGGTTTACCAAGTCACCCATTTGGGAAGCTCACGCGGTGCAATGACCAAGGTGATTTCGCCTTTGGGTGATTTGATTTGGTAGTGAGAAAGCACGTTCCGGGCCGGACCGCGCTGGAATTCCTCAAACTTCTTCGTCAACTCACGCGCTACGACCACCCGATGCTCTGGAGACTGCTCTGCAATCATCGCCAGGGTATCTACGAGGCGATAAGGGCTCTCAAAATAAACGCTGGTGGAATCCCGATGCAGGGCGGCAGACAGCTCTGTATTCCGTTGTCCTTTTTTATGCGGGAGAAACCCCCCGAAGTAAAACGGAGTTGTCGGCAGTCCGGAGGCTGCAAGAGCAGTCAGCACGGCACTCGGGCCAGGAATACCCTCCACACGCAAACCTGCGCCGACCACGCTTTGCACCAAACGCTGCCCCGGATCAGACACCGTGGGCATACCTGCATCTGAAATGAGGGCGACACTGCCCCCCTGCTGAATGTGAGCAATGATTTCGGGAATGCGTCTGGCTTCATTATGCTCATTCAAGCTGATCAGCCTTGAACGGATGCCATGATGAGAGAGCAATCGCCCCGAATGCCTTGTATCCTCACAGGCGATTGCACCCACTGTTTTCAGGATATGCAATGCCCGTATAGTGATATCAGCCAAATTCCCAATCGGCGTGCCCACCAAGTACAGGCCTGAGGGAAGAGAACCGGGAAGAATGTCAGTAAAAGACTCCTCCTCAGACTCGTCGATCACAGAATGATTGAGACCTGAATGAAGATCCGACGACTGATTGCCTTCGTCGAGACTCTCTCCATCCTCAGGCAGATCGGTATCATCGTTACACATCACCAGCCTTCGGTGATGTCCGCCGCCACATTGGCTGCGAGACGCTGAGCGGCATCTTCAAGAGCCTGCGCTTCAGAATTCTGAATATTGGCGTCCAAAATTGTGTAAGAGTCTGCGGAGGATCGGCCACGATGAAGAGTGGTCCCGCTACCGGATTCTTTGATGATATATTCGGTGCGAAGGGTCATGAGCAACTGCGAGGTGCGCAGAACGTTCCGCCGATCCGAGCGGAACTGCGAACGGTCCACATTGATCACCTTTCCATCCAACACCGCTTCGGCATTTTCCATGGAGACGATTTCATAACCGCCGCTGTTCTGGATCTGCTTAATGATGGCATTCGTCACCAAAGACCCAAGCCGGGGCTCTAAAGTCAAATTCTCAAAGGTAGGCACAGCCAGCTTAGTGACTTTGGTCAAATGCGCCGGTTTATGGCCGCCCAGTTGATAACCTGAACAACCCGTGAGAGTCACGATCAAACCAAGGCAGCAGGCGAAGAGAGATTTTTTCATCCAGGAGAGAAAGTAAGGTCTGACTGAGAATCAAGGAGCCGGCGTCGCGGGTTTTGGCGGCACAGGCAAGCTGGCTGGAGGCTGAGGAGGAATGCCTGGAGTTGCGGAAGGCATCGCTGGGATAGGAAGGAGGGCTGGCTTCTCCTCAGACACAGGTGGCAGCAGGCTTCCACCGGTCGGAGCCATACCCGGAACCAAGGGCAGTGTAGGTTCCTGAATCGGGATGGGAAGGAAGTTGTCATCCCCAGCGCGCATTTTGGGCTTTTGGCCAAGTCGGGTAAGTTCAGGAGAAAGTGGCCCGATATAATCATCCCGATTCTTCAGATTCCGTGCGCCCGGCACTGTGTAGTCTTGATCAGGCTGGCCTTTTTTAGCATCTGCGACAGCTTCGGGGTCAATCGCGGCGAGCTCTGCCAAGCGCTCTCTGGCATCGTTGGAGGCTTCAGGAGAGCCGTATTTGAGGGCCTCATTGAAATAGATGGCCGCAGCCTTGGTCTTACCCATACGCTGGTAAAATTTACCGACGGCCAGGGATTGAGTCGCCTCGGCCGCATTGACCTGTTGAAGAATCATTTCCGCCTCGCTTGCACGATCACCGTTTGGGTTGGTGGTCATGTAGGTGGTGAGAGCGTCACGGGTGGCGACAAGATTGGATTTATCCTCGCTACGACTGGCTGCCACGCTGCTGATCGAACCGATGCGGAACTGAGCTTCGCCCGCCTGTTTTGTATTGGGGTAGTTATCCACCACGGTTTGATAAGCCAGAACGGATCTGTCTTTCTCTCCCAGATCCTGATAAATTTCTGCAATGCTAAACTGGGCCAGTGGTGCCAGCTTACCGAAAGGAGCGTTTTTAATGATCTGCTGGTAAAGCTTGATCACATCTTCCCCGCCCATTTTAACGGGCAGGATCAACATGGCACGCTGCCGACGCCCCCCACGAGCCTCTTCTGCGAGTTCATATTGCTGCTGAAGGGCATCGTTGAAACGGGCACTGGAACGATAGTCATCAATGAACTTTTGAAACGCATCAAAGGCAGCCGTGACCTCGCTATCCCCTCGCGTGATCAAAGCCGATGCATAAGCTGCCTCGGATGCGGCGACACTGAAGGGGTATTGCTTCACAATCGCCTTGTATTGGGCTTGGGCGCGTCCGGTCTTACCCGCGTTTTGGGCTTCACGGGCGGACATCAGCATGACTGTGGCCTGGGCTTCCTGAGCTTGACGCTCATCAGTGGCAGGAGCTTGTTTGTCTTTCTTTTCAAACAAACCCAGGAATGCCTGAGAGCTGACAGGAACTAAGCACAACGTAGCTGCCGCAAGGGCACAGGCGGACAGTCTGGGAAGGGCGATTTCTCTCATCGGAGCGCGATACTAAAGGAGTGTAAAGGACACGTCAAGCTGCCCGAATGGGCGATTGAAACTCATTGATTGTCATTTCCCTGAACAGGAATGCGGACTTCCAGCCAATCGGCATCGGTTGTTATCCCTCTAATTTGCCGCTCTACATCCGTCATCGCCGCCGGAATGATTGCAAAATCTCCGGCATTCAAAGTGCAGCCGTTGATGACCAACGCCCCTTTGATCACCGCCACGGTAAGATTCTCGCCCACTTGTCCGAGACGTCCGTCATGTCGTTGCCTTCGGCTGACCACGAAATGCTCACAAGAAACCAAGGTGCCATCTGACCCAGGAGTTTGCAGACCGGGCTCGTAATCAGTGAAGTCCATGCTCCGCAGCGATTCCTGAATGTGTAACTCCCGAGGTTTCCCATCCAGTCCTGTGCGATTCCAATCAAAAACACGGTAGGTCGTATCGCTATTTTGCTGAATTTCGAAAATAACCAACCCGGCACCGATCGCATGGACACGCCCGCTTGGCAAAAAAAGACAATCACCCGCAGTCGGCTCAATGGAATGCATTAAGTCAGCCACCTTGCCACTTTCGAGAGCCTCCTCAAAATCGGGTCGAGTCACCCCAGTGCGCAAACCCGCATACAAACGAGAGGCGGGTCGAGCCTGTGCAATGAACCACATCTCCGTTTTTGGTTCTCCCCCCAAATCATGGGCCACGGCAGCGGGGGGGTGTACTTGGATCGAAAGATCGTCACAGGCGTCTAAGATCTTCATCAGCAGCGGAAAACGCGCTGACGCATTGGATACCATCGCCGCTCCAAACACCGGAAGTCTATGCTGCGTCCATAAATCATGGAGAGTTAATCCTGCAGCGTCTCCCTCAGAAACGATACTCGGGGCTTCAGGGCGATCACTGACCTCCCAAGATTCACCATAAGGTTGGGTTGAGTCGGGTAAAATGCGCCCGAATTTAGACTCAAGATTTCTCCCTCCCCAAACACGGGTCTGATAGATAGGCAAAAAACGCAAAGGCCGGCTCCAGTTCATGCGGCCAGTTTATTGCTCGGGTTTTCGAATGTCTGCAAGGCCGGGAATGCATAAGATTGATATCTTCCTTAATTTTCCGCCAAGGAAACATCCCTCTCTAAACGTTGTTGGAGTCAATGGCAGTGGATTGCCCGGATTTTAAAGTTTGGGCATAGACTGCCTATGCCTTACATTCCACCCACCATGAAGTCGCTAGCCCTTCCTTCAGTTTTAATGCTGACATGCCTTGTTTCCATCGCGAAAGCTCAGGCCCCAGCGGATACCGCTCCCAAACCGGCACTCACTGAAGCTCAGGTAAGCACCGTATTGAATCAATTGAAGGAGCTGGAATCACAGATCCTCCAGATGAGAGGCAGTAATCTTGCCAGCGTGATGGCCAAACTCCGAGCCGGTATGGCCAGTGATCAAGCCGCCATGAGCCTTTATCTTGAATGCGACAAGATCGTTAACAGCGAACGCAAAGAAGTGGACAAGGCCGAAGCCCGCAAGCGACAGGATGCCATCGAAAGAAACATGGAACGGAATAACAAGGGAGGCGGCGCGGGGAATGAAGAAGGTGATTTTGGTTTCGCCATTAGACTTGGGTTGCAATACATCCTCCTCACCATTGAGGCCCATGAGGCAAAAGACGAAGACTTCAAGAAAATGGGGCCTAAATTGCAGGAATACATCCAGGCCGTGGTAGCCGCAGCCCCCAAGCTCAAGGGGCGGGCACAAGGCCATCTCGGCAATGCGCTTACGGATCGCAACCCCATCGTCGAAGCCTTCAATCTGAATCGTTTTCTCAATCGGGAAAAATGGAGCCCCCGCCCTGCCGACATCGGCAGCATGTACACGCTGACTCTGATACCACTCGCCCTTGAAAACGATGAACTCGAAAGCCTGCCCACTCTCTGGGATGCACGCATCAATGCGGAAGGCGTTTTCAGAAAAGAAAGCATGTTTGCTCCCGAGTTCGAGCTCTGGACTCAAAACGAATTGCCCGCCCTGCGCTGGCAACGCGCCACTTATCTATATGAAAAAGGTCCGTCGCCGATCAATGCAATGGCCGACATGCTAAAGCTAATCAAGGAAAACCCAGGGCACGCAGATGCTCCCAAATGGGTTCAAGAACTGCGTCAGATGGTTAACAGTTCTTCACCTGAACAAAAAAGCGCGAATATCGAACCTGCCTCAGGCACCTGAGGCATGATACCTTGGCTGTTCAGTTTGCTGCGCAGTTTTCGACATGCCTACAACGGCATTGCCTGGGCTCTGCGCAGTCAGCGCAATTTACGGATTCACGCGACGGCTACTTTTCTGGCGGTCACACTGGGATTCATCCAAAACATCGCCGAATGGGAATGGTGCTGCTTGAGCCTGTGCATTGGCCTGGTATGGACGGCTGAATTGGTCAATACTGCCATCGAAATCACCTGTGACCGCGTCACCCAAGAGCACGACGATTCAGTTCGTCGTGCCAAGGACGTCGCCGCTGGTGCTGTACTCGTCACTGCTATCTTAGCAGCCTTCATCGGCCTGAAGATATTTCTTTAAATAGACAGTTTCAGCGCGCTCGGAAAAGACTCGCTATCAATTATTCTGCTAATAAAAAATAAAGCATTTTGCACATTCAAGTCTTTGATAAACGAAGATTATAGTGTTTACTATTGATTGTAAATAATGCGCGAATCTACACCATTCTTGACTTCTGATCGCGTTGATTCAACGACCCACCCCAAGGATCTCGTGATCTTTAAATCACTGGGGGTGAATATTCACGCCTATTTCACCCCTGCTCAAACCCAAGGAACGAATCCAGCCTTGATCATTTCACATGGGGCAGGTGAGTTTAAGGAAAACTATTTGGAGATGGCGCAGCACCTGTCCAAACGAGGCATCTCTTGCCTAATTTTGGATATGCATGGGCATGGAGCCAGCGGCGGCCAGGCTTATCATGTATCCATCCGTGAATGGGTAGCCGATCTGCGGGCTGCTCTGGATTACTTGATGACTCGAAAAGATGTGGACCCACAGCGCATCGGGGCATTCGGACTTTCTTCGGGCGGCACCGCCATTTTAGAAACAGCCTTGGTTGATCAGAGACTGCGTGCTCTCGTGGCCCTGGACGCAACAGTGATGAATACCCTGCCTTGGTCACTGACGCTCACGATGGGAACCATCTCCGCCTTCGGGTATTTGAAACGCTGGCTGACCGGAAAAGATATTCGCATCTCTATTGTCAAACTGCTCCACGAAGTCGCACTCGCCTCAGATCCCGAAATCAACGCTCGACTGCGTGTTGATCCCGGAAAGATCAGAGCGTTTACCAATTTCCCCCTCCCCGGTGCAGCAGCAGCTTTTTTTGTGAACACGATTCGTCGAGTCGCCAAAATCACAGCACCTACATTGATCATCTGGGGAGAAGACGATAACCTCGATCCCGTCAGCACTGCCCACACATTGCACAATGCACTCACTTGCGAAAAAGCTTTGGAAATCGTTCCGGGCAACGGGCATGTCGGCCATTTGGACAGAAATCGTGTGCGAGTTTTTGATTTGACTGCGGATTGGCTTTTGAAATATCTAGCCTGACAAAGAGTCTTTGCTCTGCATATTTCTTGTTTTAATCATGTTATCTATCCTAGGACTGGAAGCGAAAAATTTTGATCCTGAAGCTAAGTGGGCATTATTGTCCCCCTTCATCCGCCTTCATGGCCGCGAGGCGCTTTCCTATGCGACACTTCAGCAGGGAATGGAGTATTTTGTCCATGAATTAGGGTATATTTCCTTTACAACGGCTGTGCATCCAGTCTTTGCGAGAAAACCAAAACGCATCGTCCTGGCAGATCCGGTATGCGACATCAAAAATCTCGAGGCTTTGGTAACCGCGTTCCTCAAAGAGTATCCAGCCGCCGTTTTCGGAGTTGTCTCAGAACACTGCGCAAACGTCCTGAGACCGATGGGCTTCAAAGTCAACTGTGTGGGTTACGAACCTGAATTGCCCGTGCAAACCTACAACACGCAGGGCAACTGGAAAGAACTGGACATGATCAAACGCGCCCGCAATGAAGCGAAGCGTGAAGGCATTGTGATTCGTGAAGTGGACATCGCCACAGTCCCCATCGAGCAACTCCAGGCCCTGTCCAACAAATGGCTTCAGGGGAAAAAGGTCAACGATCGTGAAATTTGGATTTACGCACGCCGTCCCGTCTATCACCAGGAGCCAGATGTGCGAAAGTTTGTCGCCTTTGACAAGGAAGGCGTCGCAATCGGTTACGTCTTTTATGACCCCATGTATCGCGACGGCAAGGTTTATGGTTATGCTGCCAATACTGTGCGGTGCGATGAAGCCCGCTTTGGCCGCTTGGCTACCGCAGTCCATATGGTTGCCATGGAGACCTTCCGAAACGAAGGCGTTGAAGTCCTAAACTTACTCCTCTGCCCTTTTACCAACCTGGACAAAGGTATCTATGCAGATGATCTGATGACCCAATGGTTTTTCCAAATCAGCCAGCAGTTCGGCGGAGAGATCTATAACTTCAAGGGACTCGCTTTCCACAAGTCCAAGTATCGGGGCTACGAAAAACCCGTTTATTATGCCTCCAATAGCCTGTTTCCGTCTAACGACGTCTATCTGGCCTTCCTCTCAGCAGACATCGCTCAGAGTTATTTAGATACAATGAGACTACTTGGGATTGGGATCTTCAAAGAAGTATTCAAGAGCAAACCCAAGAAAAATCAGGCGGCGACGGTGAAGCAAAATTAATGCTTCACCGTCATTCAGTATCCAACCAAGCGATTAGAAGCGAAGTGTTGTCTGCAAGCCAAGCACCCAGGCATTTGGAATAGCTTCAGATGATGCGGAGGCGCGTCCACCCGGATGCATGACATATTGCAAGCTGGCTTGAAGAGTCCACCACGCCGCCAGTTGCAGTTTATAATTCACCTCAACCACCGCTTCATAATCGGCTTCTTTGATTGGCTCGACACCGGGAGCAACCAAGGCAAAGAACTCATTGATCGTGCGTTGAGCCTTGCTCACATCATCACTGATTTTGAGGTAGGAAGCGCCAAAGCCCAAAGTATCGTAGTCACGTCCTGGGATCGGTCCCTTGAACACCAAACCACCGTCAATGCCAAATTCAGCCAGATTGCGATCTGAAGGAGCACCCGCCACACGGAAAAAGCCGGTGATCCCCTGCTGAGCCGGATCATCCCAACCCACTTCACGCCAGAGCATCTGCTCCGCCAGGAAATACATTCCATAGTTGCCTTTATGGGTTTCAGGGGTGTCCAGAGGTATCGGGCTCAGCGAGAGTGCTGTGCTGTTGATATCGTAAAACTCATCGGTGTGGTAGTAACCACCAACCTTGTAGTTGCCTGGCAGACCACGATCTTCCTTACCCTGGTTAAGGCGATAACCGGCTTCAAAGTACATTAGCGCTCCTTCCTCAGCACGCAGAGCCAGCCTTGTGCCTGAGGAACTGTCATCTGGATTTCCATCATAGATCGCGGCCTGGATGTAAAAGCTCTCCACTGGCTGCCACTTGATCAAAGCTCCCAAAGAAGCATAGGGCGTGGATGGCAGAGAATGAGAACCCGTTGGGAAACCTGGAATATCATACAGGTTGAACGCCATCGTGGGAAAGAAGAAGGTCTGATTCAGGAAATTGATCGACTGCAATGAGTTATACAGCTCAGGCATGATGAAATCACGATCCACAGACATCAGACCCGCTTTGATGACCAGTTTGTCATTGAACAAACTTTGGCGGTAGTACATTTCCCAAAGCCGGGTATCGGCAGGGAAATCCACCAAGTTGGTTTTGTTCAAATCACCAACATAGGTATTCGCGAAAGGTCTGCCCTCCAGGGAAACACCCGACAAGTGAAAAAGTCCCCCTTCCCACCAGCCCAGCTTTTCAGTATCCAAATCCAATGCAGCCAAAAAGCCATGCTGGTAAGCTGATCCTGCACGAATGCCGCCAGCCAAATTGGTTGGCATGGAACCCACGTAAAAAAACTCGAATTCAACCCCATTTTGGGCCAACCGGGAACGGAGCCCCCCCCAATCTCCCAGCATGTAGTCCTGCATAAAATACTTCTCCAAAGCGGAGGGCTCTTTTTCAGAAACCGGTATTGGACTTCCAGCATGAGCAAAGAAAGCCAAGCCGGATAAGAGCGAGGCAACAACAGTTGTAGTTAGGCGCATGTTCATCGGGAGTGAATCTATATTATTTATAAATATTATATATCCATAAATTTTGCCAACATTTTATTTGAACAAATTGTCAGCACCTCCTTTTGATCTAATACACTCGATGTTTCTTATCTATTATAACTAATTTTTATTAAATTTTCATTTAATTTTTAAATAAAAATTTAATGCATAACAGGAGGATACGTGTCTGCCAAATGATGTTGCTGATGAGCGATCTGTGTCATTTTTAGCTCTGCCACCAAACTATCCATTCGTGATTGAAACCGTTTTTGTGATTGTCGGCAGCGCTGGACAAAACGCGACTGACTCACCCCAAGCACCTTCAAACAGGATCGATGATCCCAAGCAACAACGTGCGAGGTCAGTGCATGAATTAGCTTAAACTGACAACGCCAGAGGTAGCGCCCCCAAGGAGTAAAAGTAGCAAGGCGATCCGCCAAAAATTGACGCTGAAAGTCAAGATGCTTCATTTCATCTCTCAGGATCTGCCGACATGCTGCACGAATCGAAGCATCCGGAACCTTTAGGTAAAGGGTGCCATAATACACTTCTGCGATCAGTTCAGCCGTGAGCAAAACCTGAATGGCAAATTCAAGATTCACTAAAAAGCGCAAGCGACGAAAGATGGAATTCGTCCACTGCTTTCGCAAAAGTTGACCACCAAGGTGCTGAACCAGACGCCCCAGTAACCGTGAGTGGGCCTGCTCTTCACAGATAAAAAGGTCAATCGCACGCTGGTAGCCCCGGAAGTTTTCCAGCGGAGCCACCTCCCGCGCATAACGTCGCAGCCTTGAACCGGAACCCGACTCGCCGAGCTGAAAAATGGCCAGCGAATGCACCAGCGGTGCCCGCATGGACTCCGGCAGGGTGGATTCGTGATCCTCAAAACGAATCTGATCGTGGACGAGGGCGTTGGTTTGGAAGTGGTGGATCCAGGATTGTGTGTTCATAGAATGAGTTGGTGTGAGGTGTTAAGCGGAGATCTTTTGCAGGCGGTCCATCACGGCACGGACGGTTTCATCCAGGGTGGAGGTGCCTGCGGTGACACCGACATGGGTCACGCCGTAGAACCAGTCGGGGCACAGCTCGTCCGGTGTTTCGACCTGCCGAGCCTGCACGCCCAGGGTGCGGGCTTTTTCGGTGAGCTGGCGGGTGTTGTTGCTGTTGCGTCCACCGATGACCACGATCAGCTCGCAGGTGCGGGCTAGTTGCTCCAGCGCCGTTTGCCGTTGTTTGGTGGGACGGCAAATGGTGTCCACAAAGCGCACCTCGGAGCTCCGGTGCTGCCGTTTGACCGCCTCCACCACTTTCAAAACATGATCCAGCGGCTGTGTGGTCTGGGAGACGATGCCGAGTTTCGGACGAGAGGGAACGCAGCAGGCATCGTCCGCCTCCAGCAGGACGCTGGCCTGGGGATGGTCGCCGATCAATCCCCGGACCTCCACATGGCTGCGCTGTCCGATGACCACCGGATGATAACCCTCCTGCACCAGTGAAGCCAGGGCATGGTGGGCCTTCTTCACCAGCGGGCAAGAGGTGTCGGTGATCTGATGCCCGGCCTGCTGCCAGCGTTGGCGCTGGTGATCCGAAGCCCCATGGGCTGTGACGATCACACGCTCGGTGGTGGCGGAGTCCAGTTCCTCCAAGACGCCCCGCCGGACACCCATCAGGGTCAGATGGGCATCCACGACCGGATTGTGAACGAGTTGTCCGAGAACCGTGACAGGTTCCTGAACGGCTGCGGCGTGAGTGGCACGCAAGGCGTCGCGGACGCCGAAGCACATGCCGTAATGTTGAGCGAGATGGATGGTCATGAATGGAGTGATGTTGGATGGGTTTTTATGATTCACTTTGTGATACAAAGCCTATAACTAAAAAAGGGGATTCAGCCTGGATTGATGGTCTTCACGATGGATTCCAGAACATCCACGTAGCTCTTGAAGGCTTTCTGTCCGGCAGGTGTCACGGTATAGGTGGTGCGTGGGCGGTTGCCGGAATCATCCCGATGCTCCTGCACATAACCGGCTGCCCCGAGTGTTCTAAGATGGGTGATCAGATTGCCATCACTCATGCCCAGCTCGGCTTTCAATTCCTGAAACGCCCACTCCCCGCGACTGGCTAGCAACGTCATGATAGAAAGACGGCTCTTTTCATGAATGGTCTTGTCGAGCCGGTCGAAGTCAATCATCTGCAACAGCCACAGCCTCCGGTTTCCTACTGAAAAAAACGGCCATGGCATAGCCGATATGACACAAACCAAAAGTGAGCCCCATGATCAAAGCCGCCGGGCCATCGTCACTGGGCAGCATGCGGATGTCTCCATTCGCCGCCCAGGCCCAGAACAAGGTTAGCCCAAGAACGATGAACACCCAGCCCAGCCTGACCAGGGAGCGCGGAGAAAAACTGGCCGTGGCCAGCAGGGCCAGCCCATAACACACCACCCAGATCAGTACCGCCATGATGTGATTGTGCAGATGGAGGATCAGCCCCATGCCCAGGACTCCGCCTACCAACAAAGGGGGCAGGATGGCCCGCAGCGCCATCCTCATGCCGTCCGAGATCAGCGGCTGCCCACGCCTTGCCGCCTCACGGGCCAGCAGGGCCACATTGACCACGCCGGTCACGGCCAGAATCGCCAACCACTCCCATAAAAACAGGGTGCCGAAGCTTTCCGCCAGGCCGCCTTTTTGGAGCATCTGCCAGCCGCTTTTAGCCGCACAAGCCACCGCCAGGGTGCCGCCCAGAAAAGCTGCCGGGGCTGAGATGGCGCGGTAAATGTGCGCCTTTTCCATCAGGGAACGGATCACCCGAAGATTTTCGAGGGCGTCTTGCTGTGTGCTCATGACGATCACTTTGCACCATAAAGTAATCTGCGCAAGAATAACTTTGCGAAACAAAGTGAGTTTTTCACCCTTCGGTTTGCCACTTCCTCATGTGCCTATCCAAAATGAAAGGCCCGAAAGGCAACAAGGAGGCGATGAAGATGATGGCACAGCGCCCCAGAGACCATTGCGTCTTGAGCATGACCTGCAGTAAGGCGTAGCAAAAAAGAACAAACAACACTCCGTGAATCCAGCCGACGACTTTGACCGCCATGGGCATATCCGCAATGTATTTGAGAGGCATCGCCACCCCCAGCAAAAGTAAAAAAGAAGCGCCCTCAAGAAGAGCTATCTGGCGGAGAAAGGAAAAGATCTGGGAAGGCACCATGGGCTTTGTTTCTTCATCCATGCAGCTCGGTCGGCTGTCAAAGAACTCCTGAGCACACTTTCTTGACCCTTTCCCTGCCCGCATTCACCCTGACGAAGTTATGTCCGCCGCCTCTGATACCGTTCATTTGATCGAAACTTACTACGCAACTTTCAATTCGGGTAACCGTGAGGCCATGCTCGCCCTGCTAACGGAAGATGTCGTTCATGACATCAATCAAGGGGCCACCGAAGTAGGACGCGATGTTTTTCGCACCTTTCTTCAGAGAATGGATCGCAGCTATCATGAAGAGGTCACCGAGCTGACCGTCATGGCGCATGAATTCGGATCGCGGGCAGCAGCTGAATTTTACATTCTTGGCAAATACATCAGTACGGACGAGGGCTTGCCACCGGCCAAAGGTCAGACTTATCGTCTGCGAGTGGGAGCATTCTTCGATCTGCGCGATGGGAAAATCGCTCGTGTGACAAACTATTACAATCTTGAGGATTGGCTGCGCCAAGTGGCAGCTTAAGGCTCAATTTGCTTTCTTCTGACCGGAACCGAGGCATTTTACAGTCTCAGCACATGTCAGTAACCGCCCACCAGCAAACCCATTCCCATGCGGTGAGGCGAAATTTCATCTGTCACTGCCTGGAAGGTGGTTTGTACATGGGCGGGACCGCTTTTCTAGCCCCAGAAAGCGTGCTACCCAAGATGGTGGAGACTCTCGGGGGGCGGGCGTGGATCATCGCGATGATGCCGGTCTTGCTTCCGGCTGCTTTTGCCAGCGTCGGCATTTTCATTGCCCCCATCGTTGAGCGATTACCTCGATTCAAACCCTGGGTTCTTACCTTTGGCTTACTACAAAGACTGCCTTACCTGATTACCGGGCTGATTTTGCTCTTTTCGGACAAGATTGAGGGCATTCTGCTACCCATCGTTGTCCTTACCCCAGTCATTTCCGGATTGATTGGCGGGATGACCGTTGTGGCCTGGATGGAGATGGTCACCCGCATGGTACCGGAAAAAGCACGAGCCGCAGGCTGGGCCGTGCGTTACATCATTCAGGCGGTGATCGGGGCACTGGCAGGAACCGTTATTCATTATGTGCTGAGCCACTATCCCAATCACGAGGCTTATGGGTGGCTGCATCTGGCAGCTTTCTCGCTTCTTTTTGTCTCCTGGACCTCTCAGCTCTTCATGCATGAGGATGATCACAACCGTCATCGGCACCCCGTGCCGCCGCAGGGACTCTACCTGGATTACTTGCGCAGCCTGCCAGGCCTTCTTCGCGCTCAACCACATCTCCTGAAGCTGGTCGTGGCCCGATTTACCGGCATGGGCTATCTGATGGTTGTCTCTTTTTTGACCATTCATGCTTTGGATGTGACCGGCAGACCCGAGGCCGATGAAGGACGCTTTGTCACATGTCAGGCCATAGGTGTCGTGTTGGGCAGCCTGCTGGCGGGGTGGGTCGGTTATAAGTGCGGTGGCAAAATTCTCATCCAGGCGTCACGAATCGTCTGCGTGGCCCTGTGCATCTGGGTTGCGACGACCGGATCATTCACCGGGTTCATGTTTTCATACTTCGTGTTAGGCTTCGGCCTGTTTCTTGACCGCGTCGGAGACCTGACCCTGGCGGCCGAACTTTGCCCTCCTGAAAGGCGTTCCACGCTTCAGGCCATCCTGGGTTTCTGCAATGTCTTTGCCCTGCTGCTGTCCACCTTCATCAGCGGCCAGCTCTATGCCTGGACTCACTCATTCGGGATGGTCGCCATTGTCGCGGCCCTGTTTGCAATCATCTCCATGATCATCCTGCACCGTATTCCAGAGCCCCGATTGGCTGCAGTTCAGAAAAATAGTTGACTGATCGTCTAGTATCGCCAATATCTGGCGCATGGGACGCACAAGTGACGCCAAGATCCGCCTGATCGAATCCGTGATCGAACTGATCTGGACAGGCAGCTATGGCAGCACCTCCGTAGATCAGATTTGCGAGCGGGCCGGGGTGAAGAAAGGCAGCTTCTACCATTTTTTTGAATCCAAAACGGATCTCGCCTTGGCAGGCATTGACCATAGTTGGCAGGAACACCGAAAAGAACTGGATCAAACTTTCTCGGCCGTCGTCGCCCCGATTGAGCGCATACTTCACTGCTTTCGCAATTTTCGTCAGGAGCAGGAAGACTTATTGAAAAAGCATGGACGTGTTCTCGGTTGCCCGATTCATTCCCTGGGAGCCGAAGTCAGCACGGTGGACGAACGTCTGCGCAACAAACTCCAGGAAATCCTTGGCCAATTCATTTGTTACTATGAAAGCGCCGTTCGGGATGCCGCAGCACAGGGCATCATCGAAGCGACAACGGCAGATGCCAATGCTTTGGCACGCATCGTGTTTGCCTACAGTGAGGGACTCCTTCTCCATGCTCGCATCTGGAATGACCTCAGCTACCTGGACGAATTCGAAGCCGGAGCCTTAACGATCCTTGGTGTCTCAAAAACGAAACCGGTGAAAATCTCCAAGAAGAAGTAATTTTTTCGAACTCGAATTAACCAACCAGTCAACTTTATTCCGAAACTCCCCCCCCCCGAAACCGCATGAAACCCCAAACCCTCCTCCCACTCGTTCTTCTGATCGCCTCCTGTGGAAAGCCTCCGCAGCAAGGTGCCGGTGGACAGATGCCGCCCGCTCCGGTCACGATTGCCGCCGTTGAGCAAAAGAAGCTGGTCGAGTGGGAGGAGTTCACGGGGCGTGTGGAACCCCTGGAAACCGTGGACCTCCGCCCCCGTGTCTCCGGTTACATCACTGAGGTTCACTTTCAGGCCGGTGCGTTGGTAAAAAAAGGCGACATTCTTTTCACGATCGATCAGCGCCCTTTCCAGACAAAGCTTCGCGTCGCCACAGCGGAAGTTCAGCGTTCAGAAGCCGGTGCGGAAGCCGCGAAGCGGGAGTTTGATCGTGTGTCCGCTCTCCTGGCCGCAAAGGCCATCGCCCCTGAGCAGGGGGAAACTCGTGAGTCCACCTACAAGCAGAGCCTCGCCGCCCTGGAATCAGCCCGCGCCACCCAGCACAGTGCTGAAATCGAGATGGAGCACACCGAGGTGAAAGCCCCCATCTCAGGACGCATCAGCCGTGCCATTACCACCCAAGGCAACTACGTGACCGCAGGGAGCACCTTACTGACCACCATCGTCACCGTGGCTCCAGTTTATGTTTACACGGACATCGACGAAAACAGCCTGCTGCGCCTCCAGGCCCTTCAGCGCGACAAGAAACTGTTCACCGATGACAAAGGCCGGGTGCCAGTGGAATTGCAGCTTTCCAATGAGAAAGACTTCCACCACAAAGGCTATGTCGAATCCTTCGACAACCGTCTGGATGCCAGCACCGGCAGTATGATCCTGCGCGCCGAGTTTCCCAACACCGACGGCAGTCTGACTCCTGGACTCTTTGCCCGCGTGCGTCTGCCGATGACGGCTGAATACACGGCACTCCTCATCGACGAAAAAAGCATCCTCACCGATCAAGCGAACAAGTTCGTGCTGGGTGTGGATGACAACAACATCAGCGTTTACAAACCAGTCGTCATCGGCCCCAGCATCAATGGTAAGCGCATCATCCGCAGTGGTGTGAATGCTGGCGACAAGATCATCATCAATGGCCAGGCGCGTCTGCCACAGCCTGGCATGCCCGTAGCCCCTGTCGAGGCACCGCCTGTCAAGGCCACCGCCTCCAACTAAACTTCTTCCTCATTTCCCACTCAGCGCCGCATCTTGCCGTGACACCACGGCAGGGCACATAAAGTCTGCACACTCATCACGGCCCTCTGCCCTTTCGTCCTCTCTCATGAACATCTCCCGGTTCTTCATTACCCGCCCGATCTTCGCGGGTGTGCTTTCACTCTTGATCTTTATTTTGGGGGCGATCTCGCTCTTCCAACTCCCCATTTCCGAATATCCAGAGGTGGCCCCACCTACGGTTATCGTGACCGCCACCTATCCAGGAGCCAACCCGAAGACTATCGCTGAAACGGTGGCCTCTCCCTTGGAGCAAACCATCAACGGCATTGAGAACATGCTGTTCATGTCCTCCCAAAGTACGGCCAACGGGGTGATGACGCTGACGATCACCTTCAAACTCGGCACGGACATCGACCTGGCCCAGGTCCAGGTGCAAAACCGTGTGTCCCAGGTGCTGCCAAAGCTCCCCGAGGAAGTCCGCCGCTTTGGGGTGACCACCGTCAAGTCCTCGCCGGACCTCACCCTTGTCGTTCACATTCTTTCGCCTAACGGCAGGTATGACGAGCTGTATCTGCGTAACTACGCCACACTCAATGTGAAGGATGAACTGGCTCGTCTGCCAGGGGTCGGCCAGGTGCAGCTCTTCGGGGGTGGCGACTACGCCATGCGCGTCTGGATCGACCCGGACAAGGCCGCCGCTCGCGGCCTCACTTCCTCCGACATCGTCAATGCCATCCGTGAGCAGAATATTCAGGTGGCCGCCGGGGTCATCGGTCAGCAGCCCGTCAAAACCCCCGTGCCTTTTGAACTCACCGTCAATACCAAGGGCCGTCTGGTCAGTGAGGAAGAGTTTGGCAACATCATTGTCAAGGTCGGCACCAATGGCGAGAAGCTCCGTCTCAAGGACCTGGCCCGCATCGAGCTCGGTTCCAGCGAGTATGCCCTGCGCAGTTTGCTGAACAACAAAAACGCTGTGGGTATACCCATCTTTCAGCTTCCTGGGGCCAATGCCCTGGCCCTTTCCTCCGGGGTGCGCGAGAAGATGGAAGAACTGAAGAAGAAGTTCCCGCAAGACCTTGATTACGCCATCGCCTATGACCCGACTGTGTTCGTGGACAAGTCCATTGATGCCGTCATTCACACCCTGATCGAGGCCGTGCTCCTCGTGGTTCTCGTGGTGGTGATCTTCCTGCAAACTTGGCGCGCCTCCATCATCCCCCTCGTGGCCGTGCCCGTGTCCCTGGTGGGCACCTTTGCGGTGATGTATGCCCTCGGGTTCTCCATCAACAACCTCTCCCTCTTCGGCCTCGTTCTAGCGATCGGGATCGTGGTGGATGATGCCATCGTGGTGGTGGAAAACGTCGAACGAAACATCAGCAACGGCTTAAGTCCCATCGAGGCCACGAAGCAGGCCATGACGGAGGTGACAGGGCCCATTATCGCCACCGCTCTCGTGCTCTGTGCGGTGTTCATCCCCACGGCCTTCATCAGCGGATTGAGCGGCCAGTTTTACAAGCAGTTCGCCGTGACCATCGCCATCTCCACGGTGATTTCGGCCATCAACTCGCTCACCCTCAGCCCGGCCCTCTCCGCCCTGCTGCTGCGCGACCACGGTGCCAAAAAGGACATCCTGACCCGTGCGATGGACTTCATGCTGGGCTGGTTCTTCCGCCCCTTCAACCGCTTCTTCGAATGGTCATCCAACACCTACGTGGGCCTGGTGAAGCGCATCATCCGCTTCAGCATCATCGCCCTCATCTTTTACGGCGGCTTCGTCTGGCTCACGGTGCGTGTGTTTGACAAGGTACCCACCGGTTTCGTCCCCAGCCAGGACAAGCAGTATCTCGTCGGCTTTGCCCAGCTTCCCGATGGCTCCTCCCTGGACCGCACGGTGGATGTGATGAAGCGGATGTCGGACATCGTGCTGAAGCATCCCGGTGTGAAAGACGCCATCGCCTTCCCCGGTCTGTCCATTCACGGTTTCAGCATCAGCCCAAATAGCGGCATCGTGTTTGTGGGCCTGGATGACTTCGAAGAGCGCACCACGCCGGAGCTTTCCGCCGATGCCATATCCGGTGCCCTCAATGGCAAGTTCATGGAGATCCAGGACGCCATGGTCCTCGTGCTTTCTCCGCCTCCCGTGAACGGCATCGGCACCACCGGGGGCTTTAAGCTCATGGTTCAGGACCGCAGCGATCAGGGTTATGACGCGCTCTACAAGACCACGCAGGATCTCATCGGCTCGGCCTATGCCACCGGCGGAAAACTGCAGCAGGTCTATTCCGGTTACACCGTGAACGTGCCCCAGCTCGAGGCCGAAGTGGACCGTGAAAAAGCCAAGGTCCAGGGCGTGCCTCTTGCCAATCTCTTCGAGACACTTCAGATCAACCTCGGCAGTCTTTATGTGAACGACATGAACCGCTTTGGCCGCACCTATCAGGTGGTCGCCCAGGCCGAGCCCCAGTTCCGCGATGAAGCCAGCGACATCACCCGTCTCAAGACCCGCAACGCCGCAGGGGAGATGGTGCCTATCGGCTCCCTGCTCAAGGTCAAGGAAACCAACGGCCCCGACCGCGTGACCCATTACAACGGCTATCTAGCGGCAGACATCAACGGTGCCGCAGGCATGGACCCCGCCACCCAGCGGGCACTCAGCTCTGGTCAGGGTGAAGACGTCATGATCGAGCTAGCCAAGTCCCTCCCTCCCGGCTTTGAGTATCAGTGGACCGACCTCGTGTATCAGAAGATCATCGCGGGTAACACCGCTGTGTATATCTACCCGCTCTGCATTCTCCTCGTCTTCATGGTGCTAGCCGCCCAGTATGAAAGCATGCGCCTGCCACTGGCCATCATTCTGATCGTCCCGGTCTGCCTGCTTTTCGCTCTGACGGGCGTGATGATCGTCGGCGGGGATAACAACATCTTCACCCAGATCGGCTTCATCGTCTTGATCGGCCTGGCTTGTAAAAACGCCATCCTCATCGTCGAGTTCGCCAAGGAACGTTATGATCACGGCCTCAGCCCCCTGGAGGCCGCCCTGGATGCCTGCCGCCTGCGTCTGCGCCCCATCCTCATGACCTCCATCGCCTTCATCGCCGGTGTGTATCCCCTGGTCGTGTCCACCGGTGCCGGTTCGGAAATGCGCCGCGCCATGGGCACTGCGGTGTTCGCCGGCATGATCGGCGTGACCTTCCTGGGCCTGTTCCTGACTCCCGTCTTCTATGTGCTCGTCATGAAGCTCGGCCGTCAAAAGCCCGCCTCCGCCCCCCTCCCTAACACCCCCGTCGCCCAGGCGACCACCGGACACTGAGTCACGGCCTCCCCGCCCGCCCCCGCCTCTTCAACGCACCCCTCTCCCTGAACGCCATGCGTTTCCTCCTCCCCCTCCTCCTCGCCACCGGCACCGCCATCGCCCAGGTCGGGCCAAACTACACCCGTCCCGCCACAGACGCCCCCGCCCACTTCAAAGGCGTCACCTGGCGCGAAGCCCGCCCCGCCTCGCATCAGCCCAAAGGCGAATGGTGGAAAGTCTTCCGCGACTCCCGCCTCCACACCCTCCTCACCCAGGCCACCGCCAATAACCAGGACGTCAAGGCCGCCATCGCCCGCTTTGATCAGGCACGCGCCAGTGCCCGCATGGCCAGGGCAGACCTCTTCCCCATCGCCTCCATCCCCCTCTCCGCCAACCGTCAGCGCACCTCGGAGAACGCCATCAGCCCCATCCCCCTCAACGGCCTCTTTTACGAAGGCCCCGCCTACAATGCCCTAACTGACTTCACCTGGGAGCTCGACCTCTTTGGCAAAATCCGTCGTGGTGCCCAAGCCGGACGCGCCGATGCCGAGGCCGCCGCCGATGCCGTCCACAACGTCCTCCTCGGCATCCAGGCCGAAGTCGCCACCACCTACTTCCAGCTCCGCAGCCTCGATCAAGAGATCTACCTCGTCAGGTCCGCCGTCGGCCTCCGTGGCGAAGCCCTCAAAATCGCCAAAGCCCGCGTCCAAGCCGGAGCCGGGAGCGAGCTCGAACAAGCCCAGTCCGAAACCGAAGTTGCCACCGCCGAAGCCGAAATCTCCTCCCTCCAGGCCCAGCGTGACCAGCTCGAAAACACCCTCGCCATCCTCCTCGGCAGCAGCGCCGCCTCCTTCCGCATCCCCGTCAGCACCACCCCACTCCCCGCCCCCCCCGCACTCCCCGCCGGTGCCCCCAGCGACCTCCTCGAGCGCCGCCCCGACATCGCCCAGGCCGAGCGCACCCTCGCCGCCGCCACCGCTCGCATTGGCGTCGCCCATGCCCAATTCTTCCCCAGCATCAAGCTCATAGGCAACGCCGGCTTTCAGAGCACCGACATCGACCTCCTCATGCAGCCCGAGTCCCTCATCTGGAGCTACGGCCCCAGCATCAGCCTCCCCCTCTTCTCCGGCGGCAAAAACCACTTCAATCTCAACAAGTCCAAAGCCGCTCACGACGAAGCCCTCGCCGCCTACCGACAGGCCTTCCTCACCGCCGTCGCCGATGTCGAAACCAGCCTCTCCTCCCGCCGCAACCTCGCCACCGCCCATGCCGCCCAGCAGCGCGCCCGCACCAGCGCCGAGCGCGCCGCCAGCCTCGCCAAGACCCGCTACGAAGCCGGCACCAGCCCCTACCTTGACGTCATCGAGGCCAACCGCACCACCCTCGCCACGCAGCGCGCCACCGTCCAGATCGCCAGTCAGCGCCTCATCGCCAGCGTCTCCCTCATCAAGGCCCTCGGCGGCGGTTGGGATGCCACCCAGCCCACCACCCTCCCCGCTGTCACCCCCGACCCCGCCGCCCGCTTCGTCCCCGAGACCAAGTCCGGCTTCCTCACCAAGGTCAAAGGCCTCTTCGGCGGTAAAAAGGCCGTCCAGCCTTGAAGAGAAAGCGGCGCTTCTGAGGTTTGCGGGTGCTTGGGGAAATTAGGCAAATGGGATACTCGCGCTCCAGGCCGAGAGAAGCTCGATCCATGTATCGCGAGTATATCCGACGAAGGAGGATCTACTCGCGTTTTTGAATGGTGAAGGTCGGGCGGCTAGGGCCACTGTGGAATGAGAGAGGAGGCGTGGCTTTGAGGGTTTGCGAGGCGCTGGGTGAGTTAGGCGAGTAGGATACTCGCGCTCCGGTCTGCTGTCTGCTCGGGGGCTGGACGGTGTTGAGGGCGGGAATTGGAGGATGGAGGTGGGTTTCAAGAGGAGCATGAAAAACCCCTGACGGCACGGGGCGGTCAGGGGTGAGATGGGACGAGCGCGGGGGTTATTTGGCGTATCCGACGGCGGGGGTGCCGTCTTCGGCGAGCTTGCCGGTGGTCCAGAGGAGGGCGCGGGTGAGAAGGGTGAGGTAGCGGGCGTCGGCGACGGTGTCATTGTTATGGCCGATGGTGGTGCTGAAGATACGGGTTTTGTTGGGGCCATACTCATGGGTCCAGGCGATGATGGCGTTGGCCTCGGTGGCTTTGGCATTGGGGTCGGCCTTTTCGCCTTTCTTCACACGGGGCATCTGCATTTGTTTTCCACTGGCCAGGGGTTTGGCACCGAGAACCTGGACGTTGTTATAGAGCTCTTCATTGATGGTTGTCCAATTTTGCAGGCCCTTGGTGATGGGGTGGGCGGCATCGGTGAAGGTGATGTCGATGGGGGACTGGGGGCCGTGGCCGGTGGATTGGAGGCCGATGTAGTCATACCAGCCTGCGTTGTCTGCCCCAGGCGTGACGGGTTCCTTAAAGTTGCCCCAGCGGTAGCTGTGCATGGCGCAGTGGAGGTTGAGGGCGGGGACGCCGGCTTTGTGGGCATCGAGGATGTTGGCGACGTAGGCGGGGTCGGTCACATCGGCGGAGCACTCATCATGGATGATGACATCGAAGTCTTTGGCCCAGTCTTTGGCCTTGTAGATCTCGAAGGTGGCCTTGGTGGTCTTATCGGGGTTGAAGGCGACATCGACGACGGCGTTGAGGCGGGATTCGATGCCTTCTTTGAGGATGGCCTGCTGCTTTTCATAGTCGTGGCAGCAGCCTCCGGCGACGATGAGGACGCGGAGGGGTTTGACATCCGGGGCGGCGGCCTGGGCGAGGTAAAGGCCGGCGGCGAGGGCCAGGGTGAGGACGGGAGCGATGAGCTTCTTCATGGGGTTCTGGGTTTAGCCAGTCTGTAACGAAGAGTCGAGATGAAACTTGCCGGGACTGAGGGCAAGGGCGTCCGCGAGGAGGACCGGGGCCACGCGGGGCGGTGGGAGAGTTACTTGAACTCGGGGTAGAAGGGGTTGTGCTGCTTTTCCTCGCCGACGGTGGTCATGGGGCCGTGTCCAGGGCAGAGGATGGTTTCATCCGGGAGGGTGAAGATCTGGGCACGGTTGGTAGCGAGGGCATCGGTAAAGGAGACGGCACCGCCGCCCATGGAGGAGGCGAAGATGGCGTCGCCGACGATGGCGAGGGGCCGGGCGAGGCCTTCGATGACGTAGGTGGTGGCACCTTTGGAGTGGCCGGTGGTGACGCGGCTGCTAATGCTGAGGCTGCCGAGGGTCCACTGGCTGCCGGGAGGGAAGGTTTCGGCCTCGGGATGAGGCTCGAGCTCGCTGATGAGGACCCGGGGGGCCTGAAGCGTGGGGATATCAGCCACGTGGTCCGGGTGAGTATGGGTGAGGAAGAGGTAGCGGAGAGTGAGACCCAGCTCTTGTATGCGGTCCACGATGGGCTGGGCGCTGGCCCCGGTGTCAAAGGCGGCTGCCTCCTTCGTCGCGGGGTCCCAGACGAGGTAGGCATTGACGGTCATGTCATGGAAGGGGGTATTGAACTGAGCGAGGCCATCAAGGGCGACGGGTTCAGGATACCAGGCATGATCTGACATCTCCGCGAGGGAGGGGCCATGAAGGCCGAGGGCGGCGGCGAGCTTGAGGAGGATGGCGGCATCGGTGGCACCTTCCTTGGTGGCATCGACAGCGGCGGCGGTGACCCCAACCTTGTCTGCGAGGGCGTCGCTGGTGTAGCCAAGGCCACGCTGGGCCTTGTTGATGACGTCGTTGAATAGGTCTTCGAGGGGGATGCTCATGGCGGGCGTCAAAGGGGGGAGCGGGGAGTATGATGCGCGACGGGGCTTAATCAAGCCCGGGCGCTCTTGGCAGCGCGCTCCTGCCACCAGAAACAGAGGCAGGCAAAGGCAAAGACGCCCTTGATGGTGTAGCCCGTGTTTAGCGCCATGGAGATGCCAGCGGTGAAGCCGTAACTGTGCAGGCCGATGCTGAGCTGATTGACGCCAAACCAACTGAAGAGGGTGATGGCCCCGAGGATGAGGGAGAGCGCGTGCAGTCCGATCTCGCGGATGTAACCACCCATACGGGCGTGCAGGATAATGAGGCCCATGAGGACGATCATCAGCGCCCCGTTTTCCTTGGGGTCCCAGCCCCAGAAGCGGCCCCAGCTATCATTGGCCCAGATACCCCCGAGGACGGTGCCAACGAGGGAGAAGAGCAGACCGAAGCAGACAATGCCATAGGTGATTCGGGTCAACAGGCGGCGGAAGTCCTGCACCTGAGGTCCACGGGCAAACATGCGATGGATCACATACACCATCGACACGATGGAGCCGAGCATGGCCCCAGCATAACCGATGTTGATACAAGTGACATGCGTGGCCAGCCAGAAGTTGGTGATCAAAACCGCCTCAAGGGTGGGCATGGTGTCCTGAGCATCAAGCGCCATGAACCTGTTCGACATGAACATACCGAGCGCCCCCACAAAGCCAGCCACGGTGAGGCCGATGCCCTGACGGGTGACACGCTCAATAAACAGGCCGACGATGGCGATGGAAGCGGTGATGAAGAGGATGGTTTCGTAAAGCGTGGCGATGGGCGGACGCTCATTGATGATGCAGCGCTGAGTGATGCCCCAGACATTGTAACCGACGGCGAGGAGCAAAGTGACCCAGGCGATGCGGGCGGACCATTTGGCCCAGCTCGTCTGCGGGGCGATTAGGCCGATGATGCCGATGAGGAAGCCGAGGAGATACCAGACGAGGGAATTGGTGAAGTAGTCGTTCTTATGGTAACTGACCTCGCGGTCCACATGCTTCAACTCACCACGCTTCTCCGCCTGCGCACGCACATCCTCCATGAAGGCCTTTACTGCTGGCTTGAAGGTCTCCGCTTTGAGGCTGGCCGCATAGAGCGCATCCTTAGCTTTGGACCGGCGAAGGTCGCCCTCGGAGAGAGTGCCGTCACGCATGAGGCCGGTGATGGTCTGCTCCACCGTCAGCCAAGCGGCATTCTTTTCATCATCGGGCGGCAGAAAGGCCAGAGTCTTACCCGGACGCAGAGTGGTGTTGATGAAGAGTTCCAAGATCTTGTTGGCAGTCTCCTGGCCCAATGCTTCCAGCTTCTGCTCGCGGATCATGGTTCCCAGTTTGCTCCCGAGATCCCAGACAGTCAGGGATTCGCCAGAGATTAAGCCCTGAGCAGCATCGGCAGGCAGGATGGCCGAGATTTCCTTTTTCCAATCGGTTCGGGCGGCAGTCAGGAAGTCGCTCACCGCATCGAAGTCGAAGAAATTGCGAGCAAGGTCGATGACGTTGCGTTGCACGCCTGTGCGGTCGGTGCTTTCGATCTCGCTATAGGCCTGGGCACGCTTGATAAGCTCTTCCTTGCCCTTGACGATCTCGTTCCAGGAATAGCGGTCACGCAACCCCTTGGGGTCCACGCCGATCTCACCGACAGCTTGGGAGTTATCCACGACGAAGAGCGGCAGATCCCGTGCGATGTCGGGGCGAAACCAAGAGAGCAAGAGCCACTCCGTAGCCTTGAGTTTCTTGACTTCCGGCAGCGAAGGATGGTCCACGGCGATGCTCTGCTTGCCATGGAGGCGCAGAAGCAAGAAGCGCGCATAGGTATCCAGCGGCTTCACGCGACCGCCCTCCTGGATCGGCAGGGATTGGAAGGCCGCGACGACTTCCCTGTCACGCAACAAGGCGGGGTCAGGGAGCTGGGCATGCACCAAGCCGGTGATCAGGGTGAGGAAGAGGAGAAAGGTTTTCATGAACGAGAGTAAGTTAGGCCGCCTTGGGTTTGAGCGCCCGGCTGAGGAAGCGGATCAGGTGCATGAGGAAGTGCAAAGTGAGTCCAAAGCCCACCGCAACACAGCTCCAAAGGGGCCACTGATCGGAGGGATTGCTTGCCACAGTGAAGACGGACTGTTCGCCACTGGTGCCGGTGCTAAAGCTGGCCTGATAAACCACAAAACCCTGGTCACGGACGGGCACGTTCATGGTCACCACCTTGGGTTCTTCCTTGCCATCGGTGATCTTGGTCACATGGCTGGTGTATTTCTTGGCCTTCATGGTGCCGGGATGCAGCTCGCGCTGAAAGTCCTCCAGGCGGATGGCAAAGGGCAGCTTCCACTTCATCCTCGCCATAGCGATGGTATACACGTTATCCCCGACCTTCACTGAGTAAGGTGCAAGCGCCCCCTCCCAAAGGATGGCTTTCTGAGGAGGCCCCTCCTTTAATTTCACCGTGATCTCGGCAGCAGTAACATTGGCTTCATCCTCTTTGGCCAGTTTCACCGCCTGGATTCGATAGCCATCAATGGCACCCGCTTGCCCATCCTCAGCCTGGACGATATTGGCATTGCGCTGGTATCCGGTAACCTGGATTTCAAAGGGCAGGTCCTTGGCAAAGAAATCGCGCGCCTTGCCGGGACTCAGATCCGCGAAGTGCTTCATCGGGATAACCATCGCCGTTTCATCGCCTTTGCCCGAGGCATCAAACCGTCGCACCTCAATGATGCGCTCGTGGTAACTCTGATACTGATCGCTGGCCTGACCTTCAAAGAGCGGCATGGCTCCCTCAGTCTTGTAAAGAAAGCTCACAAAACCGGCCGCGAGCATGAACATGATGGCCACATGGGAAATGAGAACCCCAATCGTGCGCCAGCCTTTGCGGATACGGATGACGGCACCGCAAAGCATGTTGATGAACAAAAGCACCATGAGCAGACCGCCACCCGGCAGAGGGATCGGCAGAACGATGCTCCCGATTTTGAGATCATGGAGGAGGAACCAGGAATCGAAGTAAATGCGCTGGCTGTCGAGCAACCCCATATCCTTTTGTGACAGAGTGCCCAGGAAGGTGATGAGAAGCAGGAAGCTGAGCACAATGATCGCCAAACCGTAAGAGGCAAAGATCGCGAAGATGCGAGCCGGGATGCTGGTGGGGGGAGCAGACATGAATAAAAAGGTGTTAAGTGCCAATCGATATCACTGCGGAGGCATGCGCAGGCTGAGGGAACTGACAAACTGATCGAAAGCAGCGGTGTTGGCCTCGACGAGTTCCTTGGGGCCGACCATTTTCACAAATAGCCCTGCGTCACCCAATGCGGCCACGATGCCCAGCATGCGATGGTTTTCCTTAGCCTCGGTAGCCCCGACATTCGTGTAGGCTCCATCGACAGTCACAAAGACGCCCTGGATGCCCATGAGTGTCTTCTGCGGCAGCTTAGCGAGTTCTTCCTCACCGATCTCTGGCTGTCCCATCTGCTTGCGCCAGCGATTCACGTTGGCCAGAACGCCACCTGCACCACCGGGAAGCATGGAAAGATAACATTCGCCCTCTTTGTTAGGCCCAAAAGTCAGGTTGACCGGGCGCATCTGGCTACGCTCGGCTCTTGCCCATCCGGCAGGTGTTTCCCAGAGCAGACGTTCATCCCCAAAACGCTCTTGGGGATAGGCATTGAGCTTGGGTTTGGCTTCATAGCTGGAAATCTCCCGCGTCTGGGTGATCTCCATGCGTTCCGTGATCCGGTCGCAGGAAACGAGGATGAAAGTGCAGGCGGCAAGGACGAGTACACAGCGGGTGTGCGGGGCCCTAAAGGGAAGAGCAATCATGGGGGGATGTTATATAAACGAACGAGCGCCGTTCGGCTTTGGTTCGCTCAAGAAGGGCATTCAAATGGGAAACGACGGACCCGAAAGTCCCATGGCTTCAGTTGGCCTTGGGTGTAGGTGCCACAGGCTTTGCCGCAGCGGGTTTAGGCGCAGGCAGAGTGTCCGCCTTAGCCGCTGGCGCGGGCTTGGCAGCGGGAGGTGTGGCGGCAGGCTTGGCCTCTGCTTTCTTAGGTTCTGCTTTAGGGGCGTCCTTCTTGGCAGATGCAGGCGGCGGAGCCGGAGGCGGTGCAGTCAGTTTGGCGATTTCAGCCTCACTCAGTCCGACATTGACCTTCAATCCGGGAACCTGCCCCTCAAGCGCAGTCGCCCCGGCCTTGGTCACGCCGGTCTGCCAAACGAAGAGTTTCTTGAGCCCCTTGGCACCTGCCAGTTTGGCAATCCCCGCATCCGTGGTCTTGGTGCCATAGAGATTGAGGTATTCCAGCTTTTGCAGAGCCGCCAGCTTGGCGATACCCGCATCACTGACCTTGGTGTTTTCCAAATGCAGACGCTCCAACGAGGTCATCTTGGCCAGCGTATCGGCGGCCGCATCGGTGACCTTGCTACGGGCCAAATCCACCCAGACAAGGTGAGCCGCAATCGGAGCCAGCAAGGCCAGTTCTTTGTCGCCAAACTTATCCGTCGCATTGATGACGCTGAGGCGAAGTTGTTCCGTGTCTTGGGCCAGAGGCATCAAGGAAGCATTGAGCGCCTGCATTTTAACTGTGACTTCAGCCACCAGTTTCTTTTCCGCATCGGTCAAGACCTTGGCCTTGGAGGCTTCTTCTTTCACGACCTTGGTCGTTTCTTTCGGCAGTCCTTTGCCCAGCAGCGCAGCCAGGGCGGATTCCACATCTGGGGTGGGTTTGGCGGCAGCGACGGTGGCCGTATCTGAGGCACCGCTGGCGATCCACCACTTCAGCAAGGCCAGCTCCTCTTTGCTGACCTGAGGCTCATCACTCGGTGGCATATGTTCATCATCGTCTTCCGGCAGCTTGATACGAGCCAGCAAGAGGCTGTCATCGGGCTTGCCTGGAATCACATTCACATCCCCTTCACTGCCGCCTTTCATGATCGCGGCGAATTCATGAAGCTGCAGCTTGCCCTTTTTCTTTTCGGCCCCGTGACAGCTCACGCATTTGGCTTCCAAGATGGGGGCGATCACATCTTTATAAACCACCGCCTTTGCAGCAATCGCCGGGTCCAGCTTCACTCCGGGAGCGGCAGGCGCGGAAGCCGGTTTATCCTCAGGCTTGGCGATGGGTGCAGCCGCAGGTTTGGTATCGGCGACGGCAGGTGCAGGCACGACAACAGCGACAGGTTTCGCATCATCTTCAGCCGTCCAGCCGGTGTTGACCTGAACTGCGGGCAGCTTGGCCTTGATCTGAGCCACCCCCGCCTTGGTCACACCTGTTTGCCAGAGATACAAAGCCTTGAGCTTGGACAGGCCGATGAGCTTTTGCACGCCCGCATCGGTGACTTTGGTATTGTAGAGATTAAGATACTCTAGAGCGGTCAGACCCTTCAAATGATCCAGCCCCGCATCCGTGATGCCCGTGTTCTCCAGATGCAGCTCCGTGAGGTTTTTCATCGCAGCGATGGCGGATAGCCCAGCATCGGTTACCTTCGTGCGCGCTAAGTCCACGGAGGTGATCTTATCGGCCGCAGTTGCCAGAGGTACGAGGTTGGCATCGGTAAACTCCTTGGCCACGTTCAGAGCTGTGAACCGATAAGCTTTGCCATCCGCAGCCACCGGCATGAGGGAGGCACCAGTGGCATTGACCTTGTCCACGACCGCTTTCAAGGCCGGGTCCGTGCCGGGCTTGTCGGCGGCTATCGCCAAGGAGGCCAGTGCCAGGAAACAGAAAAGTTGGGGGCGGAATCGCATACGTGAATGAAGGTTGGGCAACTGAAACGGAAACAAACTTCGCGGCAATTAAGACTGTCCTTTTAAAACAGCATCTACAGCAGCCTGAGTTTCGGCGGGGAATTGAACTTCGCTGACCTTTTGTTTGTTTGAGGCACCTTGCTGAACCCACCAACGCAAGAGCGTGGTCTCTTCGGGCGTCAGTTGATCTTTGCCATCGGGGGGCATGTGCTCATCGTCATCCAGAGGCAGATCGATGCGCTGTATGCTCAAGCTTTCGGCGGGCTTTCCCGGAATGATATTGCTGCCATTCTCGCCGCCCTGCATCGCCAGTTCATAGGTATCCATGCGGAGATCGCCCTTGGACTTATCTTCATTATGGCACTTGTTGCACTTGGCCTCCAGGATCGGCAGGATTACGTGCTGAAAGACAAGCTTTTCGTTGCCAGCGGGAGACACAGTCGCCGTCGGCGCACCCATCTCCGGGGCCGGATTTGGCAATGGACTAGGTGCAGGTGCAGGAGTGGCAGCAGGCTCGACGACCTTGGGCTTTTCCACAAAGCTGAGCATCCATTTCTCCATGCCGATCATCTGGCTCTTGATCGGTTCAGGCGCATGCTCGGTGAGAAACTTGCTGCCGTGGGACATGTTACCACCGAAGTGCGCCCCCAGACCCATGATGCCAAAGGACAAAAAGAACACGGCCCGATAAGCGTGCAGCAGTTCAAAGTTCCCCTGCCCCATCGCAATAATGCGCACCACAAGGGCCAGCAGCACACCGCAGGTGGCGACCAAGGCCAAAGTCTGATGAAGCGTGAAGTTGCCACCTTCATAACCGCCTTCACGAGAAAGCATGATACCCGCTAAAACCGCGAGCACGGAACCCGCCGCCCCGACCCAAAGAGTCAGTAAGGCCGCTGCACCCAGCTTTTCTTCTCCACTGCGGGTCAAACAAGCCAGTTCCATGATGCAGAGAACGATCAGAGCACCGACTGGCAGATGCAGTAAAATTGGATGGAAACGGCCCACGAATAGAACACCACTGGCAGCCTCCTCAGTAGGCTTTTCAAAAAGAGGCGGAAAGACCAACAAACCGATCACAAAACTGACAATCAGCAACAAAGTCGCCACCCAAGTGCCGATGTAGGACTTGGGGACGCTGAATTCTCTGGAAGAATGAGACATGGTTGGGAAGATAGCTTATTGTTACCCAGCTTATCAACGCTGATGTGGGGCGGAATTGTTCATGCGACTGATGCCTGATCGTGCTGTTTTCTTTGTCCAATCGCTGCGCTGTGGCTCAAAGCGCAAGATTGACTCAGCACTGCACAATACGAATCCACGGTTCATGATGACTCGTTATAGCGCAATTTCGCAAGTGAGGCAGATTGTTTTCATGGACACTTCCGCATCTCTTTATGATCGGCTGGGAGGCGCAGCCGCGATTGAAAACCTAATTGAGGCCTTTTACATCCGCGTCCTCGCAGACCCGGAACTGGCCCCCTTCTTTCAAAACAGCTCACTGGAACGTCTGCGTAAAATGCAGAGCGATTTTTTCAATCGCGCCCTGGGTGGTCCTGTCGAGTATTCGGGCCGCACACTCGCGCATGTGCATCATGGCCGAGGCATCACCCGCCATCACTTTGCCCTTTTCGTGGGTCATCTGCTGGAAACACTGAAGGACTACGGATGTGAAGAAAAGGAAACCGATGAGGTGATCGACCACATCAACACCTTTGCCAACGAAGTCACCGGCACCTCTTACTGACGCCCCAGGCGGACATCCATCCAAACGGCCGCCAGCAGCACACTGCCACGCACGACGAGTTTGTATTCAGGCGAGACCGACATCAGGGTCATGCCATTCAGCAAAGTCGCCATGATTAAGGCCCCGACCAGGACCCCCAGCACGGTGCCGCGGCCACCCCGCAAACTGACGCCACCGATCACACAGGCGGCCACGGCGTCCAGCTCCATCCACTCGCCGAGATCCGTGGTCGAATTGCCCGTGTAGGAGGTGAGCATGAATCCGGTGATGGCCACAATCGCACCCATCATCGCAAAGGCACCAATCACCACCCGCCCGACCGGCACGCCGGAAACCAAAGCCGCCTCAGGGTTGCCACCGATGGCGTAAAGATAGCGACCAAAGGCCGTGTGCTGCGTCAGCAAATAAACCGCCAGAGCGACAGTGCCAAAGATGACCGCAGGCAGAGGAACACCCCGGAATTGGTTCGTGATGACCACAAACAGCATGATCGCCTGGGCTGCGATGAAGACCCGCAAAAACACCGACTCGCTGTCTTCGACATCAAACCCATTCGCCCGTCTTTGCTTGCGGCTTTGGATGGCTGTTAACGCCAACGCTGCGATGATGCCGACAGCCAAGGCATACCCGATCAAAGGCGGCAGGTAAAAGGTGCTGATCAGCGAATACAGATTCGTCTGGCCGCCTGCCACCACGGGCACGGTTTGATTCTGGATCACCAGCCAGAACAGCCCGCGAAAGACCAGCAGGCCAGCAAGGGTGACGATGAACGCCGGGATGCGCTCTTTGACGATGAGCACTCCTTTTCCCCACCAGATGAGGAGACCGACGAGCAGACCCATGGTCAGCGAAACCGGCGCTGGAATCCCCGCCTTGGTCGTGAGAACCGTCGCAATGCCACTGAGCAAAGCCAGCCCGCTGCCGACAGACAAGTCAATGTGACCGGGCAGAATAACCAAAAGCATCCCCATGGCCAAAGTGGCCGTGATGGACAGCTCCGTCATCAGCAGGGACAGATTGCGGGAGTCGAGAAACTTGGGCTCGACGACCGCAAAAAATCCACAGATCCCCAGCAGGGCCAGGGCTATGGAAAAGTCGCGAATGGAAAACGTGCGCGTCATGGATGGCGTCGAAAATCGGATTTTCTACCCGGTTCTTCGACGCACTCCAAGACAAACCTGTTAACCGGCGGACGCGATTTCAGCTTCTGTGCGCTTGCGTTCACGCTGACGCTGGGCGGAATCCAGCGTGCGTTTGCGCAGGCGGATGTTCTTCGGCGTGGCTTCCACGAGTTCATCAGGGGCGATGTATTCGATGGCGCGCTCCAGACCAAACTTCACCGGAGGGGTGAGCTGGATACCCTTGTCACCACCGGCGGCGCGGAAGTTGGTGAGCTGCTTGCTGCGGCATGGGTTCACCGGAAGGTCGTCCGTGCGCGGGTTTTCCCCGATGATCATGCCGTCATAAACCAGGTCACCAGCGGTGACGAAGAGCTTGCCACGCTCCTGGATGGTGTCCAGGGCATAGGACGTAGCTTCACCTGCTTCGGTGCTGACCAGCGTGCCCGTGCTGCGAGTCTGCATGTGACCGGCGTGCGGGGCGTATTCGCGGAAAAGGTGGCTGTGAATACCGTGACCGCTTGTCAAGTTCATCAGTTCGAACTCGAAACCGATCAGACCACGGGTCGGGATATATGCCTGCAGTGTCGTGCGGCCGTTCTGGGCGTTCATGTCTTCGATGCGGCCTTTGCGCTCGGAGATCGTCTTCATCACACCGCCGAGATAGTCATCCGGCACGTCGATGTAGAGGGTTTCAAATGGTTCACAGATCACATCATCGATGCGCTTGGTGATGACCATCGGACGGGAAACCAGCACTTCGAACCCTTCGCGGCGCATCTGCTCCACGAGGACGGCGATCTGCATGGCCCCACGGGCGCTCACGTCAAAGATACCTGCCGTGTCTGTGTCGTTCACGCTCAGCGTTACGTTCATCTTCTGCTCACGCTCCAGACGGTCTTTGATCTTGCGGGAGGTAACGTGCTCACCTTCACGACCGGCCAGAGGGCCATCGTTCACCGCGAATTGCATCACGATGGTCGGAGGGTCAATAGCCACGAAAGGCAGCGCGGGGGCATCCGCAGTACCGGTCACAGTCTGGCCGATGTCCACATCTTCAAAGCCAGAGATACCCACGATGTCACCGGCGCCGCCTTCCACGGAGTCACTGGTGGTCAGGGTGGTGTATTGGAAAACTTTCGTGACCTTGATCGGTGTCGGCTTGTCCCCAGGCTGCTTGCCTTGAAGGAAAACGCGGTCGCCCATCTTCACCGTGCCACGGGTCACTTTGCCGATGGCCACACGGCCCACGAAGTTGTCCCAATCGATGTTGGAGACCAGCATTTCAAAGCTGCCTTCCAGTTCAGCCTTCGGAGCCGGGATATGCTCCACGATCTTTTCAAGGAGGAAGGTCATGTCCTTCTGCTCGCCTTCAGCCGTGTCACTCACCCACAGGGCGCGGGCACTGCCGTAAATGAAGGGCGCATTGAACTGCTCTTCGGTGGCTTCCAGCTCCATGAGGAGTTCCAGCACCTTGTCATGCACTTCATCAGGCTTGATGTGCGGGCGGTCCATCTTGTTGATGAACACGATCGGCTTGATGCCCTGCTGCATGGCCTTTTTCAAAACGAAACGGGTCTGTGCCTGCGGGCCTTCATAGGCGTCCACCACGAGCATCACGCCGTCCACCATCTTCATCACACGCTCCACCTCACCGCCGAAGTCGGCGTGGCCCGGAGTATCGACGATGTTGATGATGTTTTCGCCCCAGTGAACGGAGGTGTTCTTCGCCTTGATGGTGATCCCCTTCTCCTTTTCCAGGTCCATGCTGTCCATCGCGCGCTCGGCGATGGCCTGATTCTCACGGAAGTTGCCGCTGGCGCGCAGCAGGGAGTCCACAAGCGTGGTTTTGCCGTGGTCAACGTGAGCGATGATGGCGATGTTCCGGATCTTTGAAGGAGGGGTCATTAGATAAACGTTTGGGGGAAGGGGCGCGGAGACTAGCAGCTTTCCTCACTTTGGCAAACGGCGGTTTTCGAGGGTTTCGCCACCTGCTCCTGCACAGGCACGATCCTGCTACCGCTGGCATTTGCCAAAACCCGCCCGATTTTGCCCCATGATCCGCCCCCTTCAGCAAGACGATGCCCTCCTTCAGGACATGGCCACCGCTCCGATGGATGAGCACCTTTTGCACACCTGGTGGCTGGGCCAGAGCGGCTTTCTGGTCAAATGGGCGGGCCATTCCTTCCTCTTCGACCCCTACCTTTCCGACTCCCTCACGCACAAATACGCCGCCACTGACAAGCCCCACATCCGCATGACCGAACGCTGCCTGGACCCGGCGCGCCTGACCGGACTGGACTTCGTTACCGCCAGCCATCTGCATACCGACCACCTGGATGCCGCGACACTCCTCCCTCTCGCGAAATCCAATCCCGGCCTGCGGCTCTTCCTCCCTGCCCCGATCATCCCTGAGGCCAAAACCCGCCTCGGCGATGCCGATCTCGTTTATAACCCCCTCGATCACGGCACACGCTTTGATGCCGGTAACTGGAGCATCGAAGGCATCGCCGCCGCCCACAATGACCTCAAGACCGACGACCTCGGCAGGCATCACTACCTCGGCTTCATCCTCCGCTGCGGCCCCTTCACCCTCTACCACAGCGGCGACACCCTCTGGCATGATGGCTTGGTCGAAACCCTCAGTCCCCTGGCCTGCGACCTCATGCTCCTGCCCGTCAACGGTTACAAACCCGAGCGCCGCGTCGCAGGCAATCTCAATGGAACCGAAGCCGCCGCACTCGCCAAAGCCTGCCGGGCGAAAACCGTCGTCCCCTGCCATTACGACATGTTCAGCTTCAACACCGAAACCCCCGAAGAATTCACCCAAGCCTGCCATCGCCTCCAGCAGCCCCATCACGTCCTCCAAGGCGGCGAACGCCTCACCCTGACCACCCAGATAAACACGGATTGAGTCTCTTACCTTCAATCCCTCTGAATCCGACCCATCCGACTATCCGTGGTCCAAAACCTCAGCCTTCCCTTTCAATTCCCATTTGCATCTCCCTTAGCCGTGCCCTATCTGCCCTTTCTATGGAAACGACCCACAAGTCCGTCCTGACCGACCTCCAGGCGTTCGACGTGGCGAGCCTTAAAGGCCGCCTGAGCGAACTCCGGAGGTATCTTTGACCTCCCTAAACTGACCGAAGAGCTGTCGGCGCTCGAACACAAAATGACCGACTCAGGCTTCTGGGACAGCCAGAACGCCGCCAAAAAAGTCATCGATCGCGCCAACGTGATCAAAAAGCAGATCTCCCCCCTGGGCGAGCTAGATTCCCGCGTGGAGGACTTCCCCGTGCTCATCGAGCTGGCCAAGGAACAAGGCGACACCCAGAGCTACCGCGAGGTGCAGACCGAATTCGATGCGCTCAGCAAAGCCATCGCCGACTACGAACTGGAGCTCCTGCTCAAAGGTCCCTTTGATCACGGCAACGCCTTCCTCACCGTCCACTCCGGCGCCGGCGGCACCGAGGCCTGCGACTGGGCAGACATGCTCATGCGCATGTTCGTCCGCTGGTCGGAGCGCCGCGGCTACAAAGTCCAGATCATCGACCACCAAGAGGGCGACGACGTTGGCACCCGCTCCGCCACCCTCGAAATCCTCGGCGAAAACGCCTACGGCTTCCTCCAGGCCGAGCGCGGCGTCCATCGCCTCGTCCGCATCTCCCCCTTCGATGCCGCGAAGAAACGCCACACCTCCTTTGCCTCCATCGATGTCACCCCTGACAACGAAGAGGACATCGACATCGAAGTCCGTGATGACGACCTCAAGGTGGACACCTACCGCGCCGGCGGCAAAGGCGGGCAAAACGTCAACAAGGTGGAAACTGCCGTCCGCATCACCCACATCCCCTCCGGCGTGATCGTCGCCTGTCAGGTCGAGCGCTCCCAGCCCAAAAACCGCGCCAAAGCCATGGCGATGCTCAAGGCCAAGCTCTACCAGATCGAAGAAGACAAACGCCAGGCCGAGATCGCCCGCCAGTATGGCGAGAAAACCGACATCGGCTGGGGCAGCCAGATCCGCAGCTACGTCTTCCAGCCATACCAGATGGTCAAAGACCACCGCACCGGAGCCAAGACCAGCAACGTCTCCGACGTCATGGACGGCGACCTCGATGCCTTCATGGAAGCCAAACTCCGCGGCCAAAAAGCCGGGGACACGGATGCCGACGAGGACGTGTAAAAAGCGGTCTCTCTTCTTGCTTATGCCAAGTCACCTGCGTGAGCGGGTGGCTTGGCTGATGAAGGATAGCTGGAGTATCGCATCCAAGTCGGACGCCGCGCCCGAAGCAAACCGCAGAAGCATCCCCAGCTTCGACGTAAGACGGCGGTAACTCCACCGCAGGCTTGTCCACCAAGCATTAGCCTGGGTGTGCTACGCGACCGATACTAACTTGAAGGTTAGGCCACAACATCGTCATCATTCCAACCCTCCCGCTGCGATACGGCTGCTGTAAAGCGAACCCGGTGATGGCTCAATCTTCCGGCGCTCACGCCGAAACTCCCTGGCCATGCGCCAATGCAAAACCAACCGCCGAAAGAAACCAGCCGGTGCCAACTCAGCCGCATAGCGTGTGCGGACAGACTCATGCAACTCGCTCAAGCGCGCTTGAAACTCTGGACTGCGGCGCAGTCTCACGTCTCCGTCGTCAACAAATCGTGGTTTCATAGTGTGGCGCGTGTGAATTAGCCTAACGCTCAAACTGAGCCGCGATCATGGCTGGCGCGGAGTGTGCTGCTCGGAGCACAATCCGTGACAGTCATGATCGTTGGCTCCAGTGCTTCGTTAGGCTCATTGGTCTTTATATTCGTCTATTCTGCTCTGGATTCGCTTGGTTAGCTCCGGCAGCATCTTTGTAAGCGTGGGCTTGGTGTTAGGGCAAATCGGGGAACGACTACAATCCCCGAAAAGTAGAATTGCACTTTCCGCAATGACACTCGGTCTCCCAAGCTCGTGTGTTCTTCGGCGCGCACAGACTAACGTGAATCACTGAGCTGCAGAAGGAGCATATTTGATCCACTGGAAGACCAGATTGAAACTGCCCAAGCGCAACCATCGTGGAGCGCATAGGTTCCTCGAATCGTGCGAATTCTGCGATAAGCTTTTCTTTTTCGGTCATGTGTTTTCTGCCTAACGATCACAAGCTCAGAGACAGCGGAGGGCTGGCGTGACTGCTGCGCATGGTTAGCCGTTGCGATCATTTCGGTTTCGACGTGAATTTCAGTTTCAGCTCGTTGCTCTTGAGATCAAGCTTCGGGACGCGTTCGAAAAGTCGCTGAATCTCTGGTGCCGCAATCTTCTGGCCGCTCATGCGCTCGTCCCCGAAGTAATCCTCCACGCGATCCGAAGTGGAGTAAGAAAAACGGAATGTATAGTCGCCTGGCTGTGTGACTGGAAAGCGGTAAAACTGCACAGGAGGGAAAAAACCATTCCCGAAAGGGTTGAAGGTATCGCCTGCCGGGACTGTAACGAAGTCGGTCGTCTTCAGGACGTTCATGTTGCCGCAGCCGAAAACTGGCAAAGTCACTAGCTTGCCTGCCGCGTCGAGAATCTCAAAACGGCACTTGGGAGAACGCCCCCCGCCGGTGGAGCCATCAAGAGAGCCGACAAGCACAACGCTCTTTGGGGACTTGTTTGTGATGCGAAAGGTGATGTTCGGAACCTCTCCGACTGAATAGGTAGTTCGGTCTGAGGCTATGACGCAATCGAATGCCGTATCCGCTGCCACGGCACAGTGAATGACCACCGAAAGAAGGAGCGTAGGAACGATGGATTTCATAGTGCGCGAGCGACGGCTAACGTATAGGCCATCCACGGCGGGAATGGAAGCTCGAATTCAAAGAAGGACGTTACCCGCCGTTGGATGTGCCGACTTGTTGTGCTTATTGTTTTGCATATGCGGCTTCGAGTTCGAATGTCCTCTTCGGAGCTTCGGCAATAGTGCGCGAACTCAAAGGAAAATCAACCGACTGTGCATCGGCTCCAAGGTGCCATCCAACCGCTGAGGTCACCGCTGAGTCTTCGAGACGGAGCGCGTCAGAGAATCCCTGATCGCCTAGACGCTGCCGCAATCTGATTAGGTTGGCGTGAATCATCTCAAGATCCTCACCGCCCATCAACGGATCGCGTGATCGTGAATATGTCGCGAAAAGCACCTGATGAACATCCTCGCCGGTCAACGGGTCGGCGTATGCCTTATTCGTGAGGCGAGCCAACTTCATTCCGCTGTCGTCGTCACGGAGCGGCTGGGGAAGACTTGCGCAACCCGCGAGCAATAGACTGGAAATGACTGCGGATAAGATCTTCATTTTCTGGCACAACTACTAGATGGTAAACAAATTTGTTGAGTACGCCAGCTCCCTTATGGCCGACAGGTCTGTTAAATACCAACGGGTCTCCAATCTCATGAGAGTTGCTTTTGACTCCAATGAGCGTGCTATGTATCCGTCAAACGAGGCCCCGTGACTGGGTTCTTGACGGCCAAGGGGGCTACAGGGTGGGCGTGCAGTGCTTTGCTTGCGGCTGGTTCTGAGCTCTTTGTTCGGCTGCCCAGGCTTTCGGCGTGA
>Ga0247831_1001142_pt1 | contig 52773 bp, 52 predicted proteins | sample LaCruzMarch2015__9_FD_192406 | JGI IMG/M metagenome (GOLD analysis project Ga0247831, IMG submission 192406) | Freshwater microbial communities from meromictic Lake La Cruz, Castile-La Mancha, Spain - LaCruzMarch2015_1m | ecosystem: Environmental > Aquatic > Freshwater > Lake | place: Spain...
TGACGACAGCCCAGGTGGGGGTGATCACGACGGCGGGTGTGGCGGCGATGAGCACGGCGCAGGTGGCGGCGATCGAGACGGCCGACGTGGCGGTACTCAAGACCGGCCAGGTGGCGGCATTGACGACGGCGGGTGTGGCTGCACTGACGACTGCGCAGGTTCAGGCGCTGACGACGGCGGGTGTGGCTGCGCTGAAGACGACCCAGGTGGCGGCGCTGACGACAGACCAGGTGGCGGCGCTGACCACAGCGCAGATTTCTGCGGTCACAACTGCAGGCGTTGGCGCCATGTCGACCGCCCAGGTGGCAGCGATAGAGACCAGCGATGTGGCGGTGCTCAAGACTGGCCAGGTGCAGGCCCTCACGACTGCTGGTGCCGCAGCACTGACCACGCAGCAAATACAGGCGCTCACGACAGCGGAAATTGCTGCATTGAGGACCACGCAAATCGCGGCACTGACGACAGCCCAGGTGGCGGCACTGACGACAGCCCAGGTGGTGGCGATCACGACGGCGGGTATGGCGGCGATGAGCACGGCCCAGGTGGCGGCGATCGAGACGGCTGACCTGGCGGTGCTCAGGACCAGCCAGGTGGCGGCATTGTCGACGGCGGGTATAGCGGCGCTGACGACGGCCCAGGTGGCGGCGCTGACGACAGCCCAGGTGGGGGTGATCACGACGGCGGGTGTGGCGGCGATGAGCACGGCGCAGGTGGCGGCGATCGAGACGGCCGACGTGGCGGTACTCAGGACCGGCCAGGTGGCGGCATTGACGACGGCAGGTGTGGCTGCACTGACGACAGCGCAGGTTCAGGCGCTGACGACTGCGGCTGTGGCAACGCTCAAGACGACCCAGGTGGCGGCGCTGACGACAGACCAGGTGGCGGCGCTGACGACAGCCCAGGTGGGGGTGATCACGACGGCGGGTGTGGCGGCGATGAGCACGGCGCAGGTGGCGGCGATCGAGACCGCTGACGTGGCGGTACTCAAGACCGGCCAGGTGGCGGCATTGTCGACGGCGGGTATAGCGGCGTTGACGACGGCCCAGATGGCGGCGCTGACGACAGCCCAGGTGGGGGTGATCACGACGGCGGGTGTGGCGGCGATGAGCACGGCGCAGGTGGCGGCGATCGAGACGGCCGACGTGGCGGTGCTCAGGACCGGCCAGGTGGCGGCATTGACGACGGCAGGTGTGGCTGCACTGACGACAGCGCAGGTTCAGGCGCTGACGACGGGGGGTGTGGCTGCGCTGAAGACGACCCAGGTGGCGGCGTTGACGACAGACCAGGTGGCGGCGCTGACGACAGCCCAGGTGGGGGTGATCACGACGGCGGGTGTGGCGGCGATGAGCACGGCCCAGGTGGCGGCGATCGAGACGGCTGACGTGGCGGTGCTCAGGACCAGCCAGGTGGCGGCATTCTCGACGGCGGGTATAGCGGCGTTGACGACAGCCCAGGTGGCTGCGCTGACGACAGCCCAGGTGGGGGTGATAACGACGGCGGGTGTGGCGGCGATGAGCACGGCCCAGGTGGCGGCGATCGAGACGGCCGACGTGGTGGTACTCAAGACCAGCCAGGTGGCGGCATTGACGACGGCAGGTGTGGCTGCACTGACGACAGCGCAGGTTCAGGCGCTGACGACGGGGGCCGTAGTGGCCCTGAGGAGCACTCAAGTGGCTGCTCTCACCACCGAGCAGGTGGCTGCATTGACCACCGCGCAAGTGGTTGTGTTGTCGACCACGGGCCTGGCTGCGATGAGTACCGCCCAAGTTGCTGCACTGGAGACCCGTGATGTGGCGGCTCTGAGGACCACCCAGATTCGCGCTTTGACGACTTCGCAGATTGGCGCATTGACGACCAGCCAGGTGGCCGCGCTGAGGACCGCTCAAGTCGAGGCACTTACGACCACGCAAACAGCGGCGATTACCACCGCACAGATTTCGCACCTGACCCTGGGCACTCCCATCATCTTGGACCTGGATGGCAACGGCGTGCAGACGATCGGCATCCAGGCGGGTGTGAAGTTCGATTTGTTCGCGGATGGCAACAGTGTCCGTACGGGCTGGGTCGCTGGCGGCGACGGCTTGCTGGTGATGGATCGGAACGCCGACGGGGTGATCAACGACGGCTCGGAGCTTTTTGGATCCTCCACGACTCTGGCCAGTGGACAGCGGGCGGCAGACGGCTACGTTGCGCTGCGCGAACTCGACAGCAACCAGGATGGCGTTATCGACCGGAATGACTTCGCGTTTGCAGACCTGCGACTGTGGGTGGACGGTAATTCCGATGGGGTCAACGGATCGGGGGAGTTGCACACGCTGGACACCATGGGCGTGGCAAGCATCAGCCTGGATGCGGTAGCGGGGACGCAGAAGGATAACGGCAACCTGATCGGCTTGACCTCAACCTACCAGCGCACGGACGGAGAAATCCGCGCTGCCGCCGATGTCTGGTTCGTCGCCGGCAGGTCTGACAGCACAGCGGAGGCGGTGGACGCAGCGATTGCTGCACTGGTGGAGCCCGACGGTGCGCCAGAACCTGGGGCCAGTGGGGTGGAGGTGTTGGTCAAGGAGAGTCAGGTACCGGATCCGGTGGCCCCGGCCGGTGTGGTGGACACGAAGGCCGATCTGCGGTCCCGTGTCAGCAGTCTGGCGCAGGCCATCACCCAGTTCAGCGAGACCGGCGCGATCCAGGATGTCCAGAAGACATCGACTCTGGATCTGTCGGGCACCCTGGTGGCCAGCGGGTCATCTGTCTCCCTCGCGGCAGCCAGTATGGCCGACGTGATGAAGCAGTTCGATGCCAATGGCAACATGATCGCCGAGCCGGCCATGGTGGCCACTGCAGGGCCCCAATCGCTGAAACTGCCAGGCCTGCAGGATCCCATGGGCGGTGGTTACCTGACCACGGGCGGCAGCAAGTAGCCGACAGGGCGGCTGACGCAGACTGGGCCCCGGGGCCCGTCTGCTGCCGGACTGCGCTCTCGCAAAGGAGAAAGCCCCGAATTCGGCCCTTGTTTGGCCGATCAAGAAACTTCTGCCCATGTTGAAATGCCCGATCCCTTGCGGGAGCAGCATTCATGGCAGAAAAGTTTCCTCATTCCACGATCCAGTGCCTTGCAGCGATTGCCCAACACCATCGCCTGCAGGTCAACCCGGAACGGCTGATTGAGGACTATGCCCTGGCAGCGCAGGAGCCACAGCCTGCAACCGTTCTGCGCATCGCATCCGATATCGGGCTCAAGGCCAAGGCCGACAAGCTGAGCTGGGCCGGGCTGATGGCCCAGGAAGGCGTATTCCCGCTGATCGCCCGGCTGTCGGACGGCAATTCCGTGATCGTCATGGGTGTGTCGAAGAAGGAAGGCGACGGGCAGATCGCCATCCTGAACCCGCTGGCCGACAATGCTTCCACCATCCTGATGGTCGATCGGGACAAGTTCTGCGCCCGCTGGGAGGGGCAGGTCTTCCTGATGAAGCGGCTGCATGCCGCCCCCGAGGACAGCCAGCCATTCGGCTTTCGCTGGTTCATCCCGGAGATCCTGAAGCAGAAGGCGGCGCTGCGTGATATCGCGATCGCGGCGATTGCGATGCACCTGCTGGCTCTGGCGTCGCCGATCTTCTTCCAGCTGGTGATCGACAAGGTGCTGGTGCACCAGAGTGTGGGTACTCTGTGGGTTCTGGGCGTGGGCGTCGTCATTGCGCTGGTATTCGACTCGCTGTTCGGCTTCCTGCGCCAGATCCTGACGCTGTCGGCCACCAACAAGATCGACATGCGCCTCACGCGCCGCACCTTTGCGCACCTGCTCTCGCTGCCGATCGATTATTTCGAGACCACCACGGCCGGCATCATCACCCGCCACATGCAGCAGGTGGAGAAGATCCGCGCCTTTCTGACAGGGCGCATGTTCTTCACGGTGCTCGATGCCACGTCGCTGATCCTGTTCCTGCCGATTCTGTTCACCTATTCGGTGCAGCTGGCGATGGTGGTGCTGTTGTTCACCGTGCTGATCGCCCTGGTGGTGATGGGCATGGTGCCGACTTTCCGGCGCCGCCTCAATGCCCTGTACGCGGCGGAGGCGGAGCGGCAATCGATGATGGTGGAGACCATCCACGGCATGCGCACGGTCAAGGCGCTGGCGATCGAGCCAACCCAGCGCCGGCTGTGGGACCAGCGCTCGGCCCAGTCGATCAACATGCACTACCGGGTGGGCAAGATCTCGATCACCGGCAACGCGATCACCGACTTCCTGGGAAAGCTGCTGCCCGTGGTGATCATCGTGCTCGGGGCACAGCAGGTGTTTGACCAGACCTTGACGGTGGGTGCGCTGATCGGTTTCCAGATGATCTCCGGGCGCGTGGTGCAGCCCCTGATCGCGATCGTGGGCCTGGTGAACGACTACCAGGAGACCGCGCTGTCGGTACGCATGCTGGGCGAGGTGATGAACCGGCCGTCCGAAGGGCGTGCCAGCGCCGGAGGTCTGCGGCCGGACCTGGCTGGCGAGATTTCCTTCGATGCGGTCACCTTCCGCTACCCGGGCGCAGCCGGCACCGCGCTGGACCGCGCCACGTTCACGATCCCCGCAGGTTCGGTCGTGGGGATCGTCGGCCGCAGCGGCTCCGGCAAGACGACACTTACCAAGCTGATCCAGGGTCTGTACAGCGTGCAGGAGGGCATCGTGCGGTTCGACCGCACCGACGCACGCGAGATCGAACTCGCCCACCTGCGCCGCCAGATCGGCGTGGTGCTGCAGGAGAACTTCCTGTTCCGCGGGACCGTGCGGGACAACATCTCTGCGGCCAAGCCGGATGCCTCCTTCGAGGAGATCGTGGCCGCTGCCGAAGCCGCCGGTGCCGCAGAATTCATCGAGCGTCTGCCCCAGGGGTACAACACCCTGCTGGAGGAAAACGCGGCGAACCTGTCCGGCGGCCAGAAGCAGCGGCTGTCGATCGCACGCTCGCTGCTCACCAAGCCGCGCATCCTGGTGCTGGACGAAGCCGCCAGCGCCCTGGACCCGGAGAGCGAGGCCATCTTCATCAACAACCTCTCGCGCATTGCGGTCGGTCGCACGGTGATCATGATCTCGCACCGCCTCTCTACCCTGGTGAACGCCAATGCCATCCTGGTCATGCAGCAGGGCCGGCTGGTGGATAGCGGCCGGCACGAGGAGTTGCTGACCCGGTGTGAAACCTACCAACAGTTATGGAACCAGCAGACAAGCCACCTGTGAAGCGCCGGCTGGGTTTCGGCAAGGTCTTCGGCTCCCGCGGCCGGACCGTGATCGAGTATCTGCCGGATGCCGACGAGATCGAGCGCAGCCCGGTGCCCTGGGGCGCGCGCCTGACGCTGCATGTGCTGCTGTTGAGTTTTGCCGTGTTCGGCGTGTGGGCCGGCTACTCGCAGCTCGACAAGGTGGTGGTGGCCCAGGGACGGCTGGTCAACCCGCTGCCCAACGTGGTGGTGCAGCCCCTGGAGACCGCTGTGGTCCAGAGCATCGATGTGCGCGTGGGCCAGGTCGTGCGCAAGGGCGAGGCGCTGGCGCGGCTCGACGCCACGTTCGTCCAGGCCGACGAGACCCAGTTGCGCCAGCGCCTGGAGAGCCTGGATACCCAGATCCGCGGCTTCGAGCAGGAGCTGACAGGCCGTGGCGCGACCGGGCCGGCCGCCTCCAATGCCGATTCCCGCCTGCAGGCCGATCTTCTTGGAGAGCGCAGGGCCAATTACCGCGCCCAGCAACTCAAGATGATGGAGATGTCGGCCCGGCTGCGCGCGGCACTCGCGACCAACCGGCAGGACCAGCAGCTCGTCGCCTCGCGCCTGCGCTCGCTCAAGGAGATCGAGGCCATGCAGGAAAAGATGGTGGCCCAGAAGTTCGGCGCACCATTGCAGCTGCTCGAAGCCCAGCAGCGCAGCAAGGAGGTCGAGCGCGATCTGGAGCTGGCCAACAGCCGCGAACAGGAGATCCGCCGCGAGCTGGCAGCCTTCGAGGCCGAGAAGACGGCTTTCGAGCGAGGCTGGCGGCAGAAAACCATGGAGGACCTGCTAGGCCTTTCGCGCGAGCGCGACGCCGTCAAGGAACAGTTGCAGAAAGCCGATCGGCGCCAGAAGCTGGTGACCCTGCAGGCGCCCATCGACGCGGTGGTGCTGGAGATCGCCAAGCTCTCGCCGGGGTCGGTCGTCCGGGAGGCGGAGACCTTCTTCACCCTGGTGCCGCTGAATGCGGAGCTGGAAGCCGAGGTGCAGATCGACTCGGTGGACGTCGGCTACATCAAGCTGGGGCACCCCGTGAACGTGAAGCTCGACGCCTATCCGTTCCAGAAACACGGGGTGCTCGATGCCAAGGTACGCACCATCAGCGGCGATGCGTTCCGGCGCGATCCGTCGGCCCGTGGCGGAGCCGACGCGTATTATCTGAGCCGTATCACCCTGACCAGCACCCAGCTCAAGAACATGCTCGACAGTGCCCGCCTGATGCCTGGCATGACCCTCAGTGCAGAGATCGTGGTCGGCCAGCGCTCGGTCCTTTCCTACCTCGCGTGGCCGCTGACCAAGGGCATGAGCGAGGCGGTGCGGGAGCCCTGATGAAGGACCCGATGCGCGACGTCGTGGTGATCGTGCCGGTCTACCAGGTATCGCTGAGTCCGCTGGAGGCATATTCGCTGGACCGTTCGATGGCGACGCTGCGCGGGCGCGACATTGTGTTCATTGGCCCCGAGGGGCTGGACACCGGGTACTACCGCGCGCGCTACGGCTCCATTCACTACAGGCCCTACCCGCCGGCGTGTTTCGCATCGATCCCGGGTTACAACCGCCTTTTGCTGAGTCAAGCCTTCTACCGAGATTTCAGCGACTACGAGTTCTCGCTGATCTGCCAGACCGACGCGATCGCGCTGCGCGACGAACTGGATGACTGGTGCGAAAAACCCTTCGACTACATTGGGGCGCCCTGGCCTGATGGTTACAGCCTGATGGTGAACGCCGGCCGATTCGAAGGCGCCCATGGCAAACTTGTGCGCGTGATGGTTGGAAACGGCGGCTTCAGCCTGCGGCGAAACCGCAAGGCGATCGCGCTACTGGACGAGTTCGATGTCGTGCTGAACGTTTTTCTGCAGACCGGCTCTAGCGAGGACCTGTTCTTCTCGGTGATGGGGTCCCTGTCGCAGGATTTCCTTGTGCCCAACGAGATCACAGCCTCTCGCTTTTCGATGGAGCTTCGGCCCTCGCATTACTACACGGTCAATGGCGGGCAGCTGCCCATGGGCACCCATGCCTGGTGGAAGAGTGAGCCGGAGTTCTGGGGGGCGCTGATGACTGGCGCGCCCTTGTCTGACAAGATCTGACGCCGGCGAGGATGCCGTGGCGGTTGGCGATGCAACTGCGTACGTGGACATTGTCGGCGTCGGCGTCGGCGTCGGCGTCAGCGGCTGCGGTTCAGTGCCGCAGCCGTCAAGCGTATCGCATCGGGCAGCTGGATGCGCACGTCCAGCCCGAGCTCGCTGCGCGCCCGCGCAATGCTCGGCACGTAGCGGGAGCGGCCAGCTGCGTCCAGGGCCTCGCGTGTGATCCGTACCGTCTTGCCTGACGCCAGCAGGTCCCGCACGAGGTGCGCCAGATCGGCGATGCTGATAGCCTGGTCGGAGCCGACGTTGTAGGCATGGGCGGGGGTGCCCCTGTGCAGGATGGTCAGCAGCCACTGCACCAGATCGTCGGCATGCAGGTAGGAGCGCAAGGGTGTGCCGTCGCCCTGCACCAGAATCTCGGCGCAGTCCGGCGCGAGGGCGTCGCGGATGAAGTTGCCCAGCGCGTAGCGGCCGTCCAGCGGCATGTGTTCACCGACAAACGCAAAACAGCGCGCCACTGTACAGCCCAGGCCGAACTGGGCGTGGTAGAGGCTGCACAGGTGTTCGGCCGTGCGCTTGCCCTGGCCATAGACGCTGCCCGCATCCAGGGGCGAGGAGGCCTGTGTGGCGATTTCCTCCAGGCGGTTCACTCCCTCGGCTTGTGGCCCATAGACCGCGCCGGAACTGGTCAGAAGAAAGCGGCTGGCACCGCAGGCCCGCGCAAACTCGAGTACCCAGCGCGTGCCCTGCACGATCTCGTCGTGGTAGGCCAGCAAGTCACCCGGCGCGCGGTGGGTGTCGGTGGCGGCATGGACCACGTGGCTGAAATGACCCTCGGGGAACACGAAGCTGCGGACATCCCCCCGCACGAAAGACAGCCCCCGCTGGGCCCGGAACCGCGGGTGGTTTTGCAGGAAGGTATCCGGATCACGGCTCAGCACCGTGGTGGGGATGGCGCGCTCCCCCAGGTACTGCAGCAGCGACCGCCCCAAGAAACCGGTCCCGCCGGTGAGGAAGACCCGCGCCGCAGACCAGTCGATGGAATCAGGCATGGTGCTGCAGCGCACGATCGATGCGCGTGCGGATCGCCGCCGGGTCGAGCCCGTGTTCGCCCAGCAGGTAGGCATAGGTGCCACAGTGCTCCGAGAACCGGTCCGCGACACCGATGCGGCAGATGCGCACCGGCGCATGCTCGGCAGCGATCTCGGCCACCAGGGAGCCCAGCCCGCCCACGACCGAGTGTTCCTCCAGCGTGACCACCAGGTCGTTGCTGCGGCAGATCTGCGCGATCTGCGGAACATTCACCGGCTTGAGGACCGGCACGCTGGAGACCGCTGCGCCGGGGTAAAGGGCCGCGATCTCGCAGGCGGGGCGGAGCATGGAGCCGGTGGCGAGGAAGTGCAGACGACCGAAACCCGCACGGACCGGCAGCACTGCGCCGGCGGAAAGCTCCGGCGGGGCGGCATGCACGTCGCCGATGTCGGACTTGCCCATGCGCAGGTAGACCGGCCCCGTCGATGCACGCGCCAGCGCCATGCAGGCCGTCATCTCGAAGCGGTCGGCCGGCGAGAGGATGGTGAGGTGCGGCAGGGCCCGCATGCAGGCGATGTCCTCGGTCGACTGGTGGCTGGTACCCAGGTGGCTGTAGACGAACCCGGCACCGTCCCCCACCAGCGTGACCGGCAATGCATCGTGGCAGATGTCGATCTTGATCTGCTCAAGCACCCGGATCGGCACGAAGGCGGCAAGGCCGTAGACGATGGGCCGAAAGCCCGCGCGCGCCAGGCCCGCTGCCATGCCGACCATGTTCTGCTCGGCGATGCCGGCATTGATGTACTGGGCCGGGCAGCAGCGGCGGAACTCGTCGAACAGCGCATACCCATGGTCACCCGTGAGCAGCAGCACCCGGGAATCCTCCTGCGCTGCCGCGACCAGCGCACTGGAGAACGCGTTTCTCATGGTGCGCCTCCCAGCTCGGCGCGGGCAGCGGCATAGGTGTCGGCGTTCAGGCGCGTGTAGTGCCACAGGTTGTTGTTTTCCATGAACGACACCCCCCGGCCCTTGACCGTGCGGGCCACCAGCGCCTTGGGCGCACCGCCCGGCCGTGCCTTTAGTTCGGTGATGGCGGTGGCCAGAGCGGCTTCGTCATGGCCGTCCACCTCCAGCGCGTCGAAACCGAAGGCCCGGTACTTGGCTGCCAAGTCGCCCAGCGCAAGGACCTCGTCGGTGCGTCCCATGGCCTGGAAGTCGTTCTTGTCCACCAGGATGAGCAGGTTGTCCAGCCGGTTGTGGGCTGCGAACAGCGCCGCCTCCCACATCGGGCCTTCGTTGAGTTCCCCGTCGCCGACGATGGCGTACACCTGCTGGCCGGTCTGGCGCAGCTTGGCGGCCAGCGCCAGACCCACCCCTACCGACAGCCCGTGCCCGAGTGAGCCGGAGGTGACCTCCAGGCCGTCCACCCGGGAGTCCGACAGGCCCTTGAGGCGCGTGCCGTTGGCAAAATAGTTCTGCACGTCGGCGTCACCCAGCCAGCCCAGCGCATGCATGCAGGCATATTGCGCCATCACGCCATGGCCCTTGCTCAGCACCAGGTAGTCGCGCAGCGCGGCGTTGGGGTTGTTGTCGGGATAACGCAGGAATTGCCGGTACAGCACCGCCATCAGCTCGATGATCGAGAAGGCGCAGCCGATGTGCACCGTGGAACCGGCATATGCCAAGTCCAGCACGGTCCTGCGCAGGGCGGTGGGGTCGAAACGTGCGTGGCGCATGTTGCTGCTCACTCGAAGTTGACCCCGAAGTAGGCCTCGATCTTGCGGGCCGTGAATTCGAGCATGTCCGGGTTCAGGCCGGGATACACGCCGATCCAGAAGGTGTCGTTCATGATGCGGTCGGTGCGGGCCAGTTCGCCGGGCACCCGGAAGTTGCGGCCGATCATGTAGGGCTGGCGCGTCAGGTTGCCGGCGAACAACAAGCGCGTGCCGATGCGGTGCTGGTCCAGGTAGGTCAGCAGGTCGACGCGGCGGGTGTTGGCCGCCGGCTGCAGTGTCATCGGGAATCCGAACCAGGACGGGTCGGTGTGCGGTGTCGCCTCGGGCAGCAGCAGGAACTCCGCACAGCTCTGCAGGCGCTCCTTCAGCCAGGCGAAGTTGGCGCGGCGTGCGGCGACGAAACCTTCCAGGCGGTCCATCTGGGCCAGGCCGCAGGCGGCCTGCATGTCGGTGATCTTCAGGTTGTAGCCCAGGTGGCTGTAGGTGTACTTGTGGTCGTAGCCTTCGGGCAGCTTGCCCAGCTTCCAGCAGAAGCGTTTGCCGCATGTGTTGTCCTTGCCGGGCGCGCAATAGCAGTCGCGGCCCCAGTCGCGGAACGACTCGGCGATCTGCTTGAGCTGCGGGTCGTTGGTGAACACCGCACCTCCCTCGCCCATGGTGATGTGGTGCGCCGGGTAGAAGCTCAGCGTGCCGATGTCGCCGAAGGTGCCGACCTTGCGACCGCGGTAGGTCGACCCCAGCGCATCGCAGCAGTCCTCGATCAGCCACAACCGGTGCTTGCGGCACAGGGCGACGATCGCGTCCAGGTTGAAGGGGTTGCCCAGCGTGTGCGCCAGCATGATGGCGCGGGTCTTGTCGGTGATGGCCGCTTCGATCAGGCTGGCATCGATGTTGTAGGTGCCCAGCTCGACATCGACCAATACCGGAACCGCGCCGAACTGCAGGATCGGGTTGACGGTGGTGGGGAAACCGGCCGCCACGCCGATCACTTCGTCGCCGGGGCGGATGGCGCGTGCGCCGAGCGTCGGCGAGGTGAGCGTCTGGAAGGCCACCAGGTTGGCTGATGAGCCGGAGTTGACCGTGATCAGGTGCCGCACGCCCAGGTAGGCCGCCAGACGGGCTTCGAACTGGTCGTTGAAGCGGCCGGTGGTCAGCCAGCCGTCGAGCGAGGCCTCGACCATCAGTTCCATCTCGCGCGCACCCACCACCTTGCCGGCGGGCGGCACCATGGTCACGCCGGGTTCGAAGGGGCGGGCCTCGCTGGCCAGCGCACCGTACTGGGAAACGAGTGCCAGGATCTGCTGGCGCAATTGGTCTTTGTTCACGGGGTCAGGCCTTGAGGGGGGTGTGTTGGTAACTGTCGATCTGGGCCAGCGTCAGTGCATGCATGTCTTCGCCCCGTACGCAGGCCTTGTGCCACTCGACGATCCTGTCGATCGCCTGCGACAGGTCCCAGCGGGGCTGCCAGCCGAGCTCGGAGCGCGCCTTGGCGCAGTCAAGCCGCAGGTAATGGGCCTCGTGGGCCGAGGGCGTGGCGTCCTGAACCCATGCGGCGCCGTCGCCCCAGCGCTGGGTCAGGCGCTCGACGATCCAGCCCACCGGGCGGGCATCCGTATCAGCCGGGCCGAAGTTCCAGCCCTGGGCATAGGCGCAGCCGCCCTGGTGCAACCGCTGGGCCAGCACCAGGTAGGCGCCCAGCGGCTCCAGCACGTGCTGCCAGGGCCGGACGGCCGACGGGTTGCGGATCTTCACCGGCCGGCCCTCGGCAATCGCCCGCAGCATGTCCGGGATGAGGCGCGCCGCCGCCCAGTCGCCGCCACCGATCACATTGCCGGCACGGGCGCTGGCCAGCGCCACGCCGTGTTCGCCGTGGCGGTCCGGATGGAAATAGGAGCTGCGGTAGGCGGCGGTGACCAGTTCGGCGCATCCCTTGCTGCTGCTGTAGGGGTCGTAGCCGCCCATGGCTTCGGTCTCGCGGTAGCCCCAGGGCCATTCGCGGTTTTCGTAACACTTGTCGCTGGTGACATTGACCACCGCGCGCACGCCGGGTGTGGCGCGCACGGCCTCCAGCAGATGCACCAGGCCCATCAGGTTGACCGAGTAGGTCTCGACCGGGTGCGCGTAGGAATGCAGCACCAGCGGCTGGGCGGCCATGTGGACCACGACCTCGGGCCGTGCGGCTGCCAGGGCGTCGCGCAGCCGCGCAGGGTCCCGCACGTCACCGATCACCGAGCGCATGCCCGCCGCCACGCCGGCGATCTCGAACAGGCTGGGCGCCGTGGGTGGCTCCAGTGCATATCCGGTGAGTTCGGCGCCGAGCTGCTGCAGCCACAGGCTCAGCCAACTGCCCTTGAATCCGGTGTGGCCAGTCAGGAACACCCGTCGGCCACGCCAGAAAACCGGGTCCACGCTCAGGTTTTCCATGGCGCCTGGCCCGAATTCCACAGGTCGTTCAAATAGACCATGTCGCGCAAGGTGTCCATGGGCTGCCAGAAGCCGTGGTGGAAGTAGGCATCCATCTGTCCCTGCCGCGCGAGCTGCTCCATCGGCTCCTTTTCCCACACGGTGTGGTCGTCCACGATGTAGTCGATGACCCGGGGCGAGAGCACGAAGAATCCACCGTTGATCCAGGCCCCGTCGCCCTGGGGTTTTTCCTGGAAGCTGATGATCCGGTTGCCATCCAGGTTCAGCGCGCCGAAGCGCCCTGGCGGCTGGGTGGCGGTCAGGGTCGCCAGCCGTCCACCATCCCGGTGCGATGCCACCAGCGCCGTGATATCGACGTCGCTCACGCCGTCGCCGTAGGTGAAGCAGAACGCGTCCTCGTCCTGCAGGTAGCTGCGCACGCGCTTGAGGCGACCACCGGTCATGGTCGCCTCGCCGGTGTCGATCAGCGTCACGCGCCAGGGCTCCGTGGTGCGCGTATGGACCTCCATGGTGCTGTTCCGCATGTCGAAGGTGACGTCCGAGGAGCGCAGCCCGTAGTTGGCGAAATATTCCTTGATGACGTAGCCCTTGTAGCCGCAGCAGATGATGAAGTCGTTGATGCCGTGTTTCGAGTACGACTTCATGATGTGCCACAGCACCGGCCGCCCGCCGATCTCCACCATGGGCTTGGGTTTGAGGCCGGTTTCTTCGCTCAGGCGGGTGCCCAGCCCGCCGGCCAGGATGACTGCTTTCATGGGGGCCTCGCTCTCATGCGTTCCAGGGTGCGCGTCAATGCGTCGATGTCGATCTGGAAATCGTCGTTGATGGTGTTCGTGTGGACCGACGCCGGCTGGTCCTGCGGGGGCGCACACACCAGATGGAAATGCCCCAGCCGGTTGTTGTTGCACAGGGACCAGAAGGAATTGGTCTCGAAGCCCTGCTGGTAGAAGACCAGTACCTGGGTGCCGGGGTGGCAGAACAGCAGATTGGCGAATCCGGCGCCGGCTGGGCCGACCACCATCTCCGCATCGGCAAACAGCGCCTGCTTCTGCGCCAGGTTGAGCCTTTCCAGTGCCAGGAACTCGAAACCGTGGGGCGCCAGTGCCGCCTTGACATCCGTGTTGTTGAGCACCCGGCGCAGGCTGGCATGGGCACGGTCGATGTAGATGCGCCTGCCGCGGGCGCCAGGCGCGCGCGGCAGGCTGAACCGTGCGTGCATCGCGCGGCTGGACCAGGGCTCGACCAGGATGCCGGTCGGGTTCTGGCGGTAGTCGTAGTGCTCCAGGCTGGAGACCGCCAGCAGCCGGCGGGGCAGCAGGTGGGCAGCGCCCTGCCAGTCATACACTCGCTCCCCTGGAATACCAAGGAACTCCAGGAACTCCAGCAGTTGGGCGTTGCGCTGGCGCACCAGGAACAGGCCGATGTCCTGGAAGCGGTAGCCGGCACGTGCGATCAGCAGCAACTTGGGCAGGACCTCCAGCAGCCAGTGGAAGTAGCCGTTGCCCCACAGGCTGCACAAGGACACGGCGGTTCCGTCAAAGGACTGGGGTGCTGGCAGCCGGCCGGGGTCGGTCAGCGCGAGCACCACGCCGTCACCCCGGCAGATGCCGTCGACAAAACGCCCGCGGCGGTCGAACACCGCCTGTCCGAAGGGGCCGATGCACAGCCGCGCGCCCTCCAGCTCCGCGACATGGTGGGTCCGCAGCGGGGCGGGGCTGGCCTGCAGGGACCCGACCGGCGCCGGGTCTGCCGATACCGAAGCGGGGTATTCAAAAGGTTCGGACAGCGCATCGAAACGGGTCAGGCGCACACCATCGTCGGCACCCAGGTCACCGATATCGACCACATCGCGCAGCCGGGCCATGAAGCGTTCGCGACCGAGTGCGTCGACCCGCACGCCAGAGCGTGCGATCTCGGCACGGTTCGGATCCCGGGTCTCCAGCACCTGGGCGATCAGTGCCGAGTGCGCTAGCTGGAAGGGGTGGTCGATCGCCAGCTGCACGAACACGTCGAGCGCTGCATCGAATCCGAGCGCCACCGGCCGGCCGTCGAGCTCGAGCTGGAATGTGTGCATGGACCGGGCCCCCATGGCGGCTGGCTCAGGCGTCGCCGCGTTCGCACACCAGGAAGATGCTGGCGCACAAGTCAGGGTACTGTTGGCCCAGCTGGTAACAACCGTCCAGGTAGGCCTGCGACACGATATCGGTCTGCAACAGGCGGTCCCACTGGAAGTTGGCCAGCGCCTTGAAGAAGATGCCCGAACGGTGGACCACCTTCAGACCGGCCGCCACGGCGTCCCGCTCCAGCGTGTCCAGCGAATAGGTGCAGCGGTGGCCGTGCAGCGCCTCCGCCTTGGTGACGGCGGCGTTGTGGCTGATAAGCCCCATCTTGACGGCGATCTGGCGCGAGGGCGCATTGGCGTTGGGGCACACCAGGAAGAAGCGCCCCTGTGGCGCGAGCCATTCCTGGTTGACCCGGCGCAGCACTGCGACCGGATCGTCGAGGTGTTCCAGCACATGGGTCATCACGATATGGTCGTAGCGCTGGGGCAGCACCACCTGCTCGAACAGCGCATTGTGGAAGGTCACGCCCGGCCCCAAGGCCTGCCGTGCCTCGGCGATGGCCTCGTCGGACGCCTCGACGCAGGTCAGCTCCGGGTAGTGGGCATGCAGGCGGCGCGTGAAGGCGCCGCGAAAACAGCCCAGCTCCAGCATGTTGCCGGGCCGGAAGAAGGGCTTGAAGGATTCGAGCATGTACGGGTGCATGACATCGAAATCGAAGTTGTAGGAATACGTGCGTTCGGCCGTGTCCTTGAGCTCTTCGTTGAAATTGCGGGGCGTCGGGGTGTTCATGTCAATGCTCGCTTTCGAGTTCGGCCAGGCCGAAGCCATCGCGTCCAAAGTGGTTGCCGTTGTAGGCCAGGTAGGTCTTGCCGTCGCAGGCGAACAGGTGCGGGTAACACACCATGTCGGAATCCCATTCGCCGGTGCTGGCCTCCAGGCCGCAACGGGCGTCGTCACGCTGCCAGTGGACCAGGTCGTCGGACCAGGCGTAACCCAGCCGGTAGCCGCGTGCGGGGTCGGTGCGAAAGCCGAAGGTGTGCCGGTGGCAGAACACCATGTGGTAGCGCGCGCCCAGCCGGATCACGCTGGGCAGGGCCTGGCATTCCTCGGGGTGTTTCTGCGTGATGATCGGCCGGCCTGACCGGCGCCACTCGATGCCGTCGGCGGACGTGGCGTGCGCGATCACGTAGGTGCGGTCGGGCGCCTCGCCGGGGGCGGCGGCCTTCCAGCCTGTGCCGTAGATGTACCACATGTGGAACACACCGTCGAACACCCGCACGAAGGGGTCGCACACCAGGTAGGGCTCGTGCAGCGAGGGACCGAGCACCGGACCATCGCCCAGCTTGGTGAAGGTCTGCCCGTCGTCGTGGCTGATGGCCAGGCCGATGGCGGTGTCCACCGACACGGACTTGCGCCGGTTCCAGCCATTGCTGTAGCCCCAGACGGCGCCATCGTGGCGGAATACGCTGAACGGAAAGATGCCGTGTTCGTCGAAGGTGCCGAGTTTCCCCAGCGGGACCACCGTGCCGTGCGAGCGGCCGAGCACGGTGCGGAAATCCCGGGACATGTCCACATACTGCACCACGCTGACGAACTTGCCGTTCTCGGCCGGCGGGCGGGTCGAGAAGTAGAAGCGGACGCGGTCTTCGCACACCAGCGCCTGCGGAGACTGTGCATAACCGATGAACTCGCCGGCGAAGTCCGACTGTGCGACATCGAAAATCTTCCCCAGCTTGCGCCACTTCATGCCATGGCCCCTTCCAGTTCGGCCAGACCGAAGCCATAACGGCCGACCTGGTTGCCGAGGTACAGCATCCAGGTGCGTCCATCGAGCGCGAACACATGCGGGTAGGCGACCATCTCGTTGTCGAAGCCGTCGCTGGAAACATCGATGCCGACGCGCTCGTCGTCGCGCGTCCAGTTCACCAGGTCGGTGGACCAGGCATACCCGATCTTGCGCGAACGGGTCTGGCGGAAATCGCGCGGCACCCAGCCGCAGAAGAACATGTGGTAGCGGCCATCGGCGTAGAACACGTCCGGGCTGGCTTGCGACTCGTTCTCGCCCCAGCGGTCGGGTACCAGGGTCTTGTGCTGCTTGGTCCAGTGCAGGCCGTCGTCGGACACGGCCATGCGGATCTTGTGCGAGATCTCGGGCTTGCCGTCTTTCAGCACCCAGGCGTCGCCGGCAATATAGAAGAGGTAGTAGCGCCCGTTGAAGAAGCGCACCTTCGGGCCGCTCATCGTGAAGGGTTCGTCGGGCGAGTATTCGAGCAGCGGGCCGGGCCCGAGCTTGCGGAATGTCACGCCCTGGTCGGTGCTGATGCCCAGGCCGATGGCCACGTTGAAGGGCACCGACTCGCAGCGCGTCCAGCCGGCGTAGTAGGCCCAGACCTCGTCGCCACGGCGGATCACCGACATCGGGTAGGTGCCGAACTCGTCGAAGGTGCCCAGTTCGCCCAGCGGCAGCACTGGCTCACGGGCCAGGTTGACGATGCGGAACAGGTTGTGGCGGTCCAGGTCGACGAAGGCGGAGTAACTGACGAACTGGCCATCGGCATCCCGCGGTGGACGGCAGCTGAAATACACCCGCACGAAGTCGTCGAACACCAGCGTGGCCGGGGCCTGCGCGTATTCATGCATCCACTGCGGCCGCCCCGCGATGTCTGCCGGGTTGAACACCTGGCCGCGCTTGACCCACTTCATGGCTGCGGCTCTTGCGGTTCGGCCAGGCGGCGCAGGTTGCGTGCGCCGGTTGCCAGACCGCCGTAGTAATAGTCGTTGAAGCCGGCGGCATCCATCAGCGCAAACACCTTGCGGAAGTCGTAGGGCACACGGTGCAGGGTGAAGTCTGTGCCGTCGAACACGGCAAAGGCGGCGCGTGGATCACCGTCGCGGGGTTGCCCGACCGAGCCGGGATTGCAGTAGACCTTGCCCTCGTAGCGGTGCACGCAGGGCAGGTGGGTGTGACCGGTCAGGAAGAAGCGTCCGTCGAGCGCGGCGAAGTACGCGGCAGAGGGCTTGAGGTATTCGTCGATCGGGTCGGACCAGCCGCCGTGCACGACGCGCACCCCGTCAGCCTCCAACTGCAGCGGCAGGGCACGCAGCCAGGCCAGGTTGCCCTGGGTAATCACGCGGCGCTGGTAGTCCAGACAGTCGTTGACGCTGCGCGAGCGCAGGCAGGCTCCGCCGCCGCCGAGGTACCAGTCATGGTTGCCCATCACGGTGGGAATGCCGCGTGCGCGCAGCGTGTCGCAGCAGGCGTTCACCTCGCTGTAGTAGCCCGCCACATCGCCAGCGCAGACGATGCGCGTGATGCCCAGCGCGTCGATCGCCGAGAGCACGGCCTGCAGGGCCTCCTGGTTGCCGTGGATGTCAGAGATGAATGCCGTCGTCATAGAAGATGTGGTCGTCGGTATAGCGCACCGCCCTGCCCCGCCGGATCGGCGGTTGCACGGGCGTGCGGCCTTCCAGTAAACAGGCGACCGCCATGGCGCTCTCGTTGTACCCGAAGGCGCTGCGGATGGACGTGGACGAGGAGATACGCGGGTTGATCTCCAGCAGCTTCGGGCCGGTGGTTGTCTGGCGAAACTGGAAATTGGTCGGACCGTGGGGCCGCAGGAGCCGGCACAGCTGCTGCATCGTGTCCAGGAAGGGCTGGGTGTCGACCACCTCGGCGCGGTCGGTGAAGCCGTCGCGCGACAGTTTGCGGCGCAGCGTCATGCTGGCGAGCAGGCCGCCCTGGCCGTCGCAGAAGGCCGAGGTGGTGAACTCCTCGTCGTCCCGGCCCACGATAGGCTGGGCCATCAGCACCGGGCCGACCTGTGCGCGGTGTGGCGCAAACTGGGCTTCGCTGTCGACCCGGACGATGCCCTTGGAGCCGAAGCCGCGCCGGGGCTTGAGCAGGAAGGGCAGGCCGAAGCGCTGGCGCAGCCAATCGAAGTCCTGGCTGAGGCTGCTGTCGATGGTGCAGGCCAGACCGGCAGCGGACAGCTTCTCGAAGAAGGCCCATTTGTCCTTGCACAGGTGGATCAGCGCCACATCGTTCTGCAGGACCCGGGCGCCGGCGGCCTGGATCGCCGCGCCATGGTCGACCCAGTGGTACATGTCGATCTCGATGCCCGGGATGAGCAGGTCGACGCGGTGCTTGCGGATGGTGTGCAGCAGCCAGGCCAGATAGGCCGGGTCATTGGTGGGCAGAGCCTGCTCGAAGATGTCGCAGAACGCCGGTGCCACCGAGTCGTCGTACATGCTGGTGCCGATCAGGCGCAGGTCCATGCCCGCGCTGCGCAGGGAGCGCAGTGTGCCGTAACCGACGATGCCGCTGGCGCCGGATACCAGGATGGTCTTCACGACAGGCTCCTGCGGTGGGCGGCTTCCATCTGCATGCCACGGGCGATGGTGATCTGCGGGGCGTGGCCGAGGGCGCGGTACAACGCATCGTCGAAGGGGAAGATGTTGTCGGCGGTGTCCGGCTTCTCGTGCAGGAAGCGGATCGCACTGCGGCTGGCGAAGGCGTCCACGGCGGCCTGCGCGATCTGCGAGAAGCGCAGGTCCTGGGGGTGGCTGCAGTTGAATACGCCCAGTGTGCGAGTGTGGACGACGCGCGCGATCAAGTCGGCCACGTCCTGCACATGGATGAAGTTGCGCAGCGCGTCGTGCCGGCCCCACAGCTCGATGTCCTGCCCGGCCTGCGCCTTGTCCATCAGCGTGAAGAGGAAAGGCTGGTTGCGCCGGTACCGCTCGCCAACGCCGTAGAACTGCGAGGGACGCAGGATGGTCAGCGGCAGGCCCTGCATGCGCGCCTGCAGTTGCAGCGCCTCATCACCTTGGCGCTTGGAAAGCGCGTAGGCATTGTGGAACGGCGAGGATGCCGAAAGCAGCGCGAAGATGCTGGACACCTGCACCAGGTGGCGGACACCCGTCTCGGCACAGGCCTGTCCCAGACCCAGCAGACCCAGCAGGTTGGTCTGTTCCGCGGCCATCAGGGCGGCGGGCGTCGGACCACCCAGATGTGCGGCCGTGTTGACCACGGCGTCGAAGCCGGGCGGAATGCGGATCTCTCCCGTCAGGTCCAGTGGCAGGTCGCACGCAGTGCGCCCGGCGGTGACCACGTCGGCGAAGGCCGCCAGCATCGGCTGCAGGCAATGCGCAAGCGAGGAGTTGCCGCCCACCAGCAGGACCTTCATGCGGGCGCTCCGACCACATCGAACCCGCTGCGAATGCGGTCGCGCACCTGCTCCAGCGGGTTGAACATCAGCACATCGAGAATCGACAGCCAGGGCACGAATGGCTGGCCGAACTGGGGGTATTCCCACGGCCGGGCGCGAATGAACTGCAGCTCGATGCCGGCGCGCTGAAAGTCCTGGCCGTTGTAGAGCTCCAGACCGCCGATCGCGTTGCGGTAGGTCGAGGCGCCCAGCGCGCCGCACAGCGCCAGCACCTTGTCCTGGCCTTTCGCGTAGGCGGGAATCGCCACGGTGGACGACACCCGGATCTCGGTTGCGATGCCCAGGTGCCGGCACAGCGCCAGCAGCGAATGGTGGACATACCCGAAAAGATTGTTGTCCGGGTGCTGCACGATTTGTTCGACAAGCGCAAATGTCTCGGTAAAGCAGGGTGCACGGCCATACGCGCCACGGATCTGCTGGCACAGGCGCGCGCGGTCGAAGTCGGCCGCCAGCGCGCGGTCGACCACGTCCAGCGCGTCATGGTCCTTCTTCAGGGGCAGCGAGAACATCGCGTCAGCGCCGTTGACCAGCATACGGTTGCGGTTGATCCAGCCCTTCTTGGTGTACTTGATCCTGTCGTAGACCACGAAAAGGTCGACCGCCGCGATCAGCTGGAAATAGCCGATGTAGGGCAGGAAGTAGGGCTGCATGATGGCCAGACGCATGGCAGGGGCGTCGGGTGTACTGGTTCAGCCGCGGTCCGCAGGGTGGGCGATGAGCGCGATCACGCGGGCCACAATGGCCATGTCGAGGTCGGGGTAGATCGGCAGGCACAGGATCTCCTGGGACGCCTTGGTCGCGACCGGCAGCAGTGCGCGGCCGGCCGACGGAAGGCCTCGGTACATCGGGAACTCGGAGATCAGCGGGTAGAAGTAGCGCCGCGGGTGGATGGCGTTTTGTTTCAGCCAGTCATTCAGCGCATCCCGGCTGATCGGGTAAGCGCTGTCCACCAGGATCGGGAAATAGGCGTAGTTGCGCTGGCTCTCGCCGGCATCGCCCAGGCAGGTGATTCCGGGGATGCCGGCCAGGCCATGGCGGTAGGCTTCGTCGATCAGGCGGCGCTTTTCCAGCGCAGCATCGATGTGCTGGAGCTGCAACAGTCCGAGCGCGGCATTGAACTCGTTCATCTTGCCGTTGATGCCGGTGGCCACGACATTGGTTTCGCCGGCATGGCCGAAGTTCTTGAGCTGGTCGATGCGGGCCTTGGTCTTGGCATCGGGGCAGATGATGGCGCCGCCTTCGAAGGTGTTGAACACCTTGGTGGCGTGGAAGCTCAGCACCGACAGGTCGCCGTGGTTGAGCACGCTGCCGCAGTGGCACTGCACGCCAAAGGCATGGGCCGCGTCGTAGATGATCTTGAGGTTGTAGGTATCGGCGATTTTCTGGATCGCATCCACGTCGCAGGGGTGGCCGTAGCAGTGCACCGGCAGGATCGCCGTGGTCTGGGGCGTGATGGCAGCCTCGATCTTCTGCGGGTCCAGGTTCAGGGTGTGGGGATCGATGTCGACGAACACCGGCTTGATGCCGTTCCACAGGAGCGAGTGCGAGGTGGCCACGAACGAGTAGGGCGTGGTGATCACCTCTCCCCCGATGCGCAGCGCCTGCAGCGCCGTGATGAGGGCGATGGTGGCGTTGGTGAACAGCGCGATGTGTTTCACGCCCAGGTAGGCGCACAGGGCATCCTCGAGCTGCTGGTGGAACGGACCGCAGTTGGTGAGCTGCCGGCTGTTCCAGATCTTCTCCAGGTAGGGAAGAAATTCCTGCAGCGGCGGCAGGTAGGGCTGGGTGACGTAGGTCGTGGGCGTGGTCATGGGGGTGTCTTCGCGTGGCATGGCAGTACTCGGGCGGTCGGTCGGGTGTCACTTCTGGATGGCCAGGGCTTGCCAGTCCACCGCAGGACTCAGGTAGCCCGCCATGCAGTGGGTGGCCAGGCCGGGGATCGGGGTCAGCAACACCCGCCCGCGTTCGTCCTGGAGCTTGGGGAAAAGCAGGTAGTCGATCAGGTTGGCCGTCCAGATATCGTAGTCCCGCATCATCTCGGATTTTTCGATCAGGAAGGTGCCGCAGGTCGACGGAACGGTGCGCCAGTGGTGGGTGGGCGTGATGCAGATGCGCGAACGCAGGCCGGCGTACATCTCGAATTCGTACTTGTCGCGGTGGTCATACAGCGAGACGATGTCCACCGGCTGGCCGGATTCGAACAGCTCCAGCGTCTTGCTGACCCAGCCGTGCTGGTGCAGGTAGTCGTTCTCCAGGAAGTAGAGGATATCCGTATCCGCAATGGTGGACTTGTGCAGCATGTCCAGCGCGATCAGGAAACTCGCGCCGTTGGAGCCGCCCTTGACGAACTGCACGCCCAGCTGCAGGGAGGCGTTGGCATAGTAGGTGGCGATGAAATCCTGCAGGAAGTCTTCCATGCTGCCGTCGAACAGGATCAGCACCCGTACCTGGTGGCCGCGCGGGTCGTTGCGGATGGTGTTCAGCAGGTTGTGGAAACAGGACTGGTAGCTGAACCAGGGCGGGCGCGACTTGTGCGGGTCGCGGCTGAACTTCTCGGCATGGGTCGGAATATGCCGGTAGATGATGTGGATCGTGCGGTCCATGTCAGAGGTTGTCCCGTGGCGGAATCTTTTGCAGGACGGTCAGCAGGTGCGGCCCGCGCCACTCCTCCGAGACGACCTTGAACGCGCCCTTGAAACCGTAGATCACGGCCCAGGGCGAAGTGGGCGACTGGTCGCCGAAGTACAGCGGAAAGGTGCCCTCGGCAATGATGTTCACGTGAGTCGGGTCGATGAAGGCCGTGCTGTGCGGATATGCGGGTGTCAGCGACAGGAAGGTGCCGTTCATCTTCAGCACGCGCCAGACCTCGCTCATGAGCTCCACGAAGGGGTTGCGGCGGGTGGGGTTGTAGATCACCCGCGGCACGTGCTCGATGAAGTCGTAGGCAGTGACGAATTCGAAACTGTCGTCCTCGAACGGTATCGGGTCGGTCACCAGGTCGGCGAGGCGGATGTTCGGCGGCAGGTCCGGGCGCATGCCGAAGTCGATGCCGAACACCTCGTCCGCATTGAACGGGTTCTTCGGCGCGCGGCCGCAGCCGAGGTCCAGGCTTTTGGTCATCGGCGCCTCCTTGCGGATGGATTGGTAGACCTCTTCCAGGTGGCGGCAGAAGCCGGCGGTGTCGAAAAGGGGTTGGCGCGCGTGGTTGTCGACCAGCCGCGCGCGGATCGCTGCCAGTTCCTCGGGTGCCCGGGCCAGGGCCAGTGCGCGCGCAGCGTACGCCTGCAGCGATTCCGTGACCATGTCCGGCAGGCCCGCGGAGCGCAGCAGACTGGCGGCTACACGCGACGGAAAGGCACTCCCCTCGAAGGTGAGCACCGGCAGGCCTGCCATCAGGGCATCGGCCGCCGTGGTGTGGGCGTTGTAGGGATGGGTGTCGAGGAAAAGATCGGCCTGGCGGTAGCGCGCCAGGTGGTCCTCGACCCGCGGCAGGCGCTCGGCGAACACCAGCCGTGCCGGGTCCACACCCTGATCCCGGGCCTGCTGGCGCAGGTTGCGCCGCGCCACCTCGTTGCGCGAGGCCAGCCACAACACGCTTCCTGGCACCTGCGCCAGCAGGTCCATCCAGACCTCGAATACCGGCGGAGAAATCTTGTAGTCGTGGCTGAAGGAGCAGAAGACAAACCCGCCTTCCGGCAGGCCGCAGGCCTGGCGGGTCGGTTTTTCCTGAGCGATCCGGATGCTGTTGTCGACGGGCAGGTAGCTGTCGGGCAGGTAGACGACCTTCTCCGAGAAGTTGGCATGCTGATCCGGCGGGATCACATGGCGGTCGGCAATGATGTAGTCGTGGTAGGGGGTGCCCATGCTGCCGGGGTAACCCAGGTAGTTCACCTGTACCGGTGCCGGCCGGTGGGCAAAGAGCGCGGTCTTGGTGTCGGAGGTGAAGCCGCCCAGGTCGACGGCGATGTCGACTTCCATGCTGCGCATCAGGTGGGCGATCTGCTCGGGCAGCATCGTGCTGGCGTCGATGAAGTGGTCGAAGCTGGCGCGGATGCGTGCGCGCAGCCGGCTCTGGTCATCGATGCCCAGCGAGATGGCGATGGTCTCGAAGCGGGAGTGGTCATGCCGCTCGAAGATGCCGGCCATGAGGTGGCCTACCGGATGTTCCCGGAAATCGGGTGACACATAGGCCAGTCGGATCCGGTCGTGGCGGTACTTTTCGCCAGCCCACAGCGGTTTGGCGGCTGGCGGGCAGTGGTGGCTGGCGAAAATCCGGGCCGCCTGCAGGTGGTCGCCAGCCTGGTCGGAGGCCGACATCAGCGCGAGCGACTTGCACACCCGACGGCCGGCGCGCACGCCCTGCACGATTTGCTGCGTCAGGCTGTCGAACAGGCGCCAGTCGCAGATGTGCATCTGCTCGTAGAACAGCAGGCCGAGCCCGTAGTCGTAGTCCGGGGCGACGGTGGTGAGCCGTTCGAACATCCGGATCGCGGCTTCACTCTGCTTGAACTCCGACAGCAGGATGCCGGAGTTGGCCAGTGCGCCGGTATGGTCCGGGTCGATGGACAGAATCCGGTTGAAGCGCTCCAGGGCTTCCCCGTGCCTGAACAAGGACCGCAGCAGCGCGCCGCTGTTGAGTAGCACCTCGACGTAGTCCGGCTGCAGCGCCAGTGCAGCGTCGAAACTTCGCAGTGCCTCGTCCTTTTTGCCGGCGGCTTGCAGCACAGCGCCTTGCAGGTAGTGCAGCGGCGCGAACCCTGGACTTGCCTGCACGCCAGACTCGCACCACTGCAGCGCCTGCTGCAGGTCGCCGGCGTTCATCGCCAGAAGCCCGAGCGAGTAGTGTGCGTGGGCATTGCCCGGGTCGATGGCAAGCACGTCGCGAAAAAGGGCGCCAGCGGCATCGGCCTGTCCGGCCGCCTGCAAGCCGAGTGCCTGAATGAGAATTTCCTGGACGGACATCATGTCGGAAGTGGGCCTTGCGGGTGCCATCGAGCGCTTCAACCGGCTGGCATGTCGGCCTGGCTGCCGCCACCCAGTGCCTTGTACAACTGGACAGCGGACTCCAGCTGCGCCTTGCGCGTCAACGTGATGGCCTGCTGGGCCGCCACCAGCTCACGTTGGCCATCGAGCACCTCCAGGTAGCCTACCAGGCCCACATTGAACCGCGCCTGCGCAATCTCCAGGCGCCGCTCTTGGGCGCGCGTGTTCGCGGTGGTTGCCTGCATCTGGCGGGTCAGCGACTGGCGCGCCGACAACTGGTCGGCAACTTCCCGAAACGCGATCTGGATCGTCCGCTCGTATTCCGCCACCGCGATGATCTTTCGGGCCTCGGCCACGTCCACTGCCGCAGCGGCCCGCCCGCCATCGAACAGGGGCATCGTGATGACCGGCTGAAAGGCCCAGGCGCCGGCCCTGAACAGGCTGGCCAGCCCGGGGCCGGCAAGACCGAGGCCCGCAGTCAGCAGCACTTTGGGCAGGAAGGCCGCCCTGGCGGCGCCGATGTTGGCGTGGGCCGCCATGAGGCGTTGCTCGGAGGCCATCACATCCGGGCGCATCAGCAGTACTTCGGCAGGCAGACCGGGCGCCAGGGCGGTGTCCAGTCCCTGGGCGTCGAGCGGAAGACCCGACGGCAGGTTTTCCGGCGTCTTGCCCACCAGGAACTGGATCAGGTTCTCGGTAACGGTGCGCTGGTGCGCCAGTGCCGCGAGATTCGCGCGGGCCGTTTCGAGCGCGCCAGTGGCCTGCTGGAATTCATAGTCATGGGCGCCTCCCAGATCCCGCCCCTTGGCGATCAACGCGGCCGACTGCTCCCGCAGGTGGACCGTCGTGCGCGCGATGGCGACCAACTCGTCCATTTGCAGCGACGTGAAGTAGGCGCTGGCGACATCGGCGACCAAGGAGATGTACACGGCCCGGCGCGCTTCCTGGGTGGCCAGATAACTCGTGCGGGCTGCCTCCGTGAGCCCCGAAATGCGGCCCCAGAAGTCCAGCTCGAAGGAGACCGAGGAGATCGACACGTCCAGCGATGCGGCGTTGCGGTTCAGGTTGCCCGACCCGAGAAGGTTCAACAGCGGCAGGCCGTCGGCCCGGGCGATGCCGAACTGCGCCCGGGCTTCCAGGACCCGCCCGGCGGCGATACGCAGGTCGCGGTTGTTCTCCAGTGCCTGGGTGATGAGGGCCTGCAGGCGGGGGTCGGTGAAGTAGCTGCTCCAATGGGTGCGGGCAGCATCGATGGACCCCGGAACCTGGGCAGAGGCCGGCCACTGGCCGGGAATTGGCGCCGGCGGGCGCTCGAATTTCGGCACCTGGGTGCAGGCTGCGAGGCATACCGCGGAGAGCCCTGTCATGACGCGCCAGCGCGAGACGGTCGGGGCCGTGGGGTTCATGGGGGCAGGCTTCATGGCGTGGGACGAATGCGCTGGGCTTGATTGTCCCGCGCTGCCGGCGCGGCTAAAGTGCAAAATGACGGCCAATGACCGACCAGTTTGCCCCGACTGCTGGCGGGTACGGCGCCAGCAGCAGCGCTCAGCGCGTCGCAGACACACCGGGGGCGGCTGGCGCGGCCACCGGCTCTGCCACCGGTAGTGGCCGGGCGCCACCAAGCAGCCGCTCTTCTGCATCGCGGGTCATGACAAGGATGGTGATGCGACGGTTGGTCGGACTCAGCGGGTTGCTGGTGTCCAGCAGCTTGCTGGAGGCCATCCCGGTCACGCGTGCGAGCTTTTCGTCGGGCATGCCAGCGGAAATCAGTTCGCGACGGGAAGAATTCGCGCGGTCGGCGGACAGCTCCCAATTGCTGTAGCCCCGCTCGCCGCTGCCATACGGCGAGCGGTCGGTATGCCCGTCCAGGCTGATCTTGTTGTCGACCTCGGCCAATGCACTGCCGATCTCGCGCAGGATGTCGCGCATGTAGGGTTTCACCAGGGCGCTGCCCAAGTCGAACATGGCGCGGTTCTGGTCGTCCACGATCTGGATCTGCAGACCGTCCGGCGTGATCTCCAGGCGGATCTGCGAGCTGAACTCGGCCAGCCGGGGATTGTTCGAGATGATGGACGCAATCTTGGCGCTGAGGGCCGCCAGTTTGCGGGCGTCCTGCTTGGCAACTTCCGCCTTGGCGGCCTCCAGTGCTGCTTTCTTGCTCACGACCGGGTCGGCCTGGGTTTTCTGTCCGCTGTCCCTGGTCAGGTCGGTACCGCCGCCCTGAATGATGCTGTTGCTGGCACCCGCACCCGTTCCGCCCATCAGGGCCACCTTCAATGGCGCCGTGAAATAGTCTGACAAGCCTTTCTTGTCCCCTTCCGTGGTGGAGCCCAGCAACCACATCAGCAGGAAGAAGGCCATCATGGCCGTCACGAAGTCCGCATAGGCGATCTTCCAGGCGCCCCCGTGCACCGCATGGCCGCCTTTCTTGACCTTCTTGACGATGATCGGCTGGAGCTTCTTGCCGTCGGTTGCCATGCGTTTCTACGGGTGGGGGTTATTTCTTGCCGCGCACATGGGCTTCCAGCTCGGTGAAGCTGGGGCGTTCGGTCGAGAACAGCACCTTGCGCCCGAACTCGATCGCCGTCGACGGGTTGTAGCCCTGCATGCTGGCCAGCAGCGTGGTCTTGATGCACTGCAGTTCTTTGGCGGCGTCCTCGGTCTTCTGTTCCAGCAGCCCGCCCAGAGGCTCCACGACACCATAGGCCAGCAGGATTCCCAGGAACGTCCCGACCAGGGCCGAAGCGATCATGCCGCCCAGGATGGCCGGTGGCTGGCCGACCGAGCCCATGGTGTTCACCACGCCCAGCACAGCCGCCACGATCCCGAAGGCCGGCAGTGCGCCAGCCAGCCGCGCGATGGCCGCGATCGGAGCATGCGCCTCCTGGTGGTGGGTATCGATCTCGCTGTCCATGAGGGACTCGATTTCATGGGCGTTCAGGTTGCCGGACACCATCATGCGCAGGTAGTCTGTCATGAACTCGACGACATGGTGGTCATTGCCGACGGTGGCGTACTTCTTGAAGATTTCCGACTCGTGGGGCGTTTCGATATCCTTCTCGATGGCCATCAGGCCCTCCTTGCGGGCCTTTTGAAGGATGTCGTACAGCAGCGCCATGAGTTCCATGTAGCGCGCCTTGGTGTACTTGGAGCTTTTCAGCGCCTGGGGGATCAGCTTGATGGTGGCCTTCAAAACCTTGGGCTGGTTGTTCACCGCAAACGCGCCCAGCGCCCCGCCGAAAATCGTGGTGAGCTCGAAGGGGAGGGCCTTCAGGATGACGGCAATGTTGCCGCCGTGAAAGATGTACACCCCGAAGATGCACGCCATGACAACGGTGTAGCCGATGATAACGATCATGTTTGTGCGTGGTCAGTGGCGTGGAAAATGCCCGGCGACAGGCCTGGGCAGTGGTGGGGTTTGAGCATTCTATGTAATCGGGGCTGCTCGATAAGCCAAAAAGAGCCCCAAATGGTGTCTCAAATGTGGGGATATCCGCTCGCTGGTCGCGCTCAGAACGTATGAACCAGGCGCGCCAGTGACGCGTTGAGCCATCCATGCGCATTGCGACTGGTGTAGGCGAAGATGCACAGGCCCAAGCGGAGCTGTTCTGTGAAGGCGAGCTGTCGGCGGGTTTTGCGCGTGTTCTGGACAGCGAGTCGGCGGGGGTGCCGCGCGTGATCTCTGTCCAGCGCAACCGGGTTGAACCGGGCGCGCTCGACTTGGGCTCGCTGCTGGCACCCGGTCACCCGGCACGTACGGTGTCGGCGTTCCTGTAGGCGCTTGCTCAGCCGCCGCTCTACGGACGCATCGAGCTGGCTCTGCGGGCGTCTGGGCGCCAGTGTCTAGAGCGCCAGCGCGCATTCAGGACGGCGAAGTCTGGACCAATTCAACTTCTGCGGCATGGCCAAGGCACCCGCCGCGCTGATTTGGGACGCCCTGGCGTGCAGCCACTTGCGCACGCGACGCCTGAACATCGCCTTCGCAGCCTGATCCCGGGGCGGCAGGTCTCCGCGTCTGCTGCCCGTACACCTTGCCAGCCCCGCCAAAGGCCACATCAGTCTCCCACGCAGAGACTGCGCAGCCTCCACCGTCCAAACGCTCGCTCGATGTCGCAGGCTTCGCCCCGACATCAAACTTCCGCGCGACACGCTACTTGTTCACCGCGCCTCAGTGGACCATGATCCCGCCTGCCACACCACTCTTGCCGGCACGAGCGGGTGGATCACACAGACCACACACGAAATGGCGCATGTTCTCGTAGGGCTCGGTCACAAAGTGGCCGCCGCATTTCGAGCAGCGTGTCATGGTCAGCATGTTGTTGTTGACGAATTTCACCAGCCGCCAGGCACGCGTGATTGACAGGAGCGGCTCGACGTCGCAGGAGGCTATCTGCTCCAGATAGAGCTTGAAGGCCTTCATCACCGCGTCGATGTCCTCCATGGCCGACACCTTGGTCAGGTATTCATAGGTGTTGAGGAACAGCGAGGAATGGATGTTCGGCTGCCATGTCAGGAACCAGTCGGTCGAGAATGGCAACTGCCCTTTGGACGGGGACTTGCCCGCGACCTCCTTGTACAGTCGCAGGAGGCGCTCGTAGGACAGGCTGGTCTCGCTCTCCAGCACCTGCAAACGGGCTCCCATCCGGATCAGGGCGATGGCACGCTCAATCTGGCGCGACTCATTGACGATGCTTTTGGGACTCGCCACGGCTTACATCGCCTCAGCGAAGCGACCAGACATCAGGATGCTGGCATGCAGCCGCGTGGTGGCGTCGTTGTTGACCTTGTTCGTGGTGTGGTTCGTCAGCAGACTCCATACGATGTCGTCGTCGACCCGGAAGCGGCACAACAGCATGTTGCCTGAGGCAATCTTGAGGATCTGTGCTGGCGACAGGCTGGCGATCAGGTCCGCAGATTCCTCTGACAGACCCAGACGAAACAGAGCCTCGGCGCGGTCTGATCGGATCAGGTTCTGTGCCAGCATCAGGTAGGTGAGGTTGGCTTCCCGAATTTCGGAAACGATTTGGTCGGTGGTCATGGATTTTTCCTGCGCGTGTGGCGTTGTTTTGCGATCGATGGCGGATTTTTGTCCGATGTCTGAAAAACTTGAATCGGGAAACGGATGCTTTCCCTGTCAGGTTTTCGACGAGTCCCTGTAAGGCAAAAGCCTAGTGTGGTGTTGTGCCCTTGATTGACCCTGAATGTTTTGGGCAACTGCAATGCCCTGATGCGGTCTGCATTGGAACCAGCAAATGCGAGTTTCCCCCTCGGCAACCCTTGCTGACGAACCAATGGATGAGCTCACGCGACCCTCGCGTTTCGGTCGTACCAGTGTGCCGCTGTCGGGGCGCGCGCATCGTATTGCTTGCGGCGCAGGTGCTGCAGAACAAGTAGATTGCCGCGCAACTGCGCATCGGTCGGGTGCAGGTCCCCCGCTGGCGTCAGCGCTATCTGGAGTCGAGGATCGAGGGCATCGAACGTGACCCGCCTCCGGGCGCTCTCGGCTTCGTGGCTGAACATGGTGGAGATATCCTTTCGCGCCATCACCGTCAATCGGCTGCGCCAAGGTGCGTTCGCCAGCGTGCATGAAGTCGTTGCGGTCATTGACCAATATGTTGCGGATCACAACATGAACCCCGGGCCATTCATCTGGAACAAGAGCGCTTCCTGCATCTTGCTGACCTCATGCTGCCTTGAAGCTACCCATGCGCCGCAGATCCGGCGCCAGGCACACTAGCTTGAACCCGTGGCCTGCAAGTGGTGCTGTCCTCGCAGGCTGAATTGGCGAAACCCGAGTACGCTGCTGATCCAGCCATTGGGCGGCTTGGCGATCCATTTGCGCCGCCGGTACGCCGCTTTGCCTTCCTCGGTCTGCAGCTTGCCAACCATGGCCGCCGTGTGCGGATTCTTCCGGGCGTCGATCTGGGCGCAGCGCTTGCCCTCGCGTCCCAGGGCCACCACCCACCGTGTCTGACCCAGCCACACTTTCGAGGTTTTTTTCGCTGCGCACCCCTTCCCTGGCGCCATGGCCCGCAGAACTGGTCGGAACAAGCGGAGCTCTCATGCCGCGCAGTCTTGGGATCGGCGGTCAGCCTGGGGTCGCTGGCGCGCAGGTGCGGCGGGGTTCCGGACTGCTGTCAGGGCATCCCGACCATGGGCTTACTGCTGCAGAAGGGCCAGGACGCCCTGCGGGAGCTGGTTCGCCTGCGCCACCATGGCAGTGCCAGCCTGTTGCAGGATCTGTGCCCGGGACAGATTGGCGGTCTCCTGGGCAAAGTCCGCGTCCATGATGCGAGAGCGGGATGCGGACAGGTTTTCCGAGGTGATCTGCAGGTTGGCGATCGAGGTCTCGAACCGCGACTGCAAGGCGCCCAGCTTGGCACGGGCACCGCTGATGTAGGCCAGGGCCGCGTCCACGGTCTTGAGGGATTCGGTGGCATTGCCGAAGGTGCTCACATCCAGGTCGGAGACCTTCTTGAGCTCGGAGCCGATATCCGCAGCGAGCAGGTTCGTGCCAGTCTGATCGGCCGAAAAGGACTTGTCGGAGTCCAGCGTGATGAGGCCGACGACGGTCACACCCTCCGGGGTCGTGTCGCCAGCCAACACGGCCGGAGCGCCGCTGTCCGCGCCGCTGCTGTCGAGCTTTTGGATTGTCACGCTGCCCGCGTTGAGCACGGTCGTGTCGGCGATCGAGATGTCGTTGCCAGCCTCGTTGTTGAGCACGATGGCCGTACCCGTGGAATTCAGCGAGGCCGTCACGCCGGTCTTGGACGTCTGGTCGTTGATGGCTCCTACCGCGGCAGCCAGTCCGTCGCCGGAGGCCCCCGACACTGCGAAGGTCACAGCCTGCGGCGTTGTATTGTTGGATTGCAGGCTCAGGCTGTAGGAGCCAGTGGCGCCGAAGGTCAGGCTCAAGGAGGTGCGGGCTGTGGCGACGACACCGGTGCTGGACGCAACCAGGTTTATCTTGTCTGCGTTGGCCTTCGCGGCGCTGTTGACGTCGACGGTGATGGTGCTTGTGCCCAGGGACCCGTTGATGGTCAGCGTGCCTGCCGTGGTCGAGTTGAGGTTAACGTTGAAAACGGCGTTGGCGACGGCGTCACCACCAATGGCCTGCACCTGGTTGTTTCCGTAGACATTGGTGCCCAGGTTTGGGGTCGAGGCCGTGATGGTCTGGTTGGCGTTGGCGCCCACCTGGTACTGCTGCGTGCCGAACGTGCCATTCAACAGCTTGGTTCCGGCAAATTCCGTGGTTTGCGAGATCCGGTCCAGTTCCGACACCAACTGGCCGACCTCGGCCTGAAGTGCCAGACGGTCACTTGCGCTGTTGGTGCCATTGGCCGACTGAACAGCCAGCTCACGCACCCGCTGCAGGATGTCCGTGGATGCCTTCAGGGCGCCTTCGGCCGTCTGGGCCAGGGAAATGCCGTCATTGGCATTGCGAATCGCCTGGTTCAACCCCCGGATCTGGGTGGTGAACCGCTCGGAAATGGCCAGACCGGCTGCATCGTCCTTGGCGCTGTTGATGCGCATGCCAGAGGACAGACGCTGCAGCGAGGTGGACAAAGTGGCCTGGCTCGTGTTCAGGTTGCGCTGGGCAGTGAGCGAATTGATGTTGGTGTTGATCGTTGAGGCCATCAAATTCTCCTTAAGAAGACGGCAGGTTTGCCGGACAAGACGCCAGCACAGCAGCCGACAACTTGGGATAGTGGAGAGATTGTGGGGACTGCATTTCAGTGCGTAGCGCCGATAAGGTGGCAAATTCCGGCTTACTTCGGCGGTTCGGCCTAAAGTTTTTGCGCGATTGCCCGAAAACCTTGGTAACGGGTGGCATGAGGTACTCGTCGTCTGGCAGGCAGAGGAGAGCAGCCCCGGACATGGCGGCCAGGTTCGCACTGGCGTTTTGGCCGGCAGAGATGCCGGGTTTAGTCAGTTTTACTGGAGGTTTTCAATGGCGTCGAATATCAATACAAACATCAATACGCTGACAGCACAGCGCAATCTGGGTGCCAGTCAGTCGTCGATGTCGGCTGCGATCACCCGGCTTTCGTCCGGGTTGCGTATCAACAGCGCCAAGGACGATGCCGCCGGCCTGGCCATCTCCGAGCGGTTCACCTCCCAGATCCGGGGGTTGAACCAGGCGATTCGCAATGCCAATGACGGCATTTCCCTGGCGCAGACGGCCGAAAGCGCGCTGAAGGCATCCACGGACATCCTGCAGCGGGTGCGTGAGCTGGCTGTTCAGTCGGCCAATGGCACCAACAGCGCAAGTGACCGTCTGGCACTTCAGGCCGAGGTAGGCCAGTTGGTGTCGGAACTGGACCGGGTCTCGCAAACCACGGAATTTGCCGGAACCAAGCTGTTGAATGGCACGTTCGGCACGCAGCAGTACCAGGTGGGCGCCAACGCCAACCAGACCATCACGGCCTCGACGGCAAACCTGCGAACCAACGTCTACGGCAACAACCAGGTCCAGGCCGCCGGTGGTGCAGCCGTTGCCAATGCGGTTTTCAACGTCAACCTCAACTCGACCACGGCGGGTACCCTGGCTATCAGCGGGTCCCTGGGCAGCAGCACCATCACCGTCGACGTGAACAGCACCGCCAGGGCCAACGCAGACAAGGTGAATCTGGTTGCGTCTACCACCGGCGTCGTCGCCACGGCCCGCACCTCTGCAAGCCTGACCTTCGGCGCCACTGGCTCCTACAGCCTGAACCTGCAATCCGACAATGCAACGCCGCAGGCTGTGACCTTCGCAGTTTCAGGGGCCTCCGGCGACGGGTTGTCGGCTGCGGTAGCGGCCATCAACGACCAGGCATCCAAGACCGGCGTGACGGCCTCGCTGAATGCCGCGGGCACGGCCGTCGTGCTCACCAGTGTGACTGGCAGCGACATCTCGATTGCCGACACGACCGTGGCCAATGCGGGCAGCGTCACGATCCAGAAGCTCGACAGCAGCGGCGCGGACAGCGGTGGTACCGTTGTGCTGGCCGGCGATGCGACCGCGGAAGGAGTGACAGTTGGCGGCTTCATCACGCTGGACTCTGCCAAGTCCTTTTCGGCCGATGTGACAACCACCAACCTGCTGGCTGCGGATATCGGCTCGGAGCTGAAAAAGGTCTCCGAAATGGATATTTCAACCTTCAATAATGCCACCGATGCCCTCAAGACCGTCGACTCGGCCCTGATCTTGCTCAGTGGAGAGCGCGCCAAGCTGGGCGCCCTGCAGTCGCGGTTCGAGACCACGATCGCCAACCTGCAGGTCACCTCGGAAAATCTGACTGCATCGCGCTCGCGCATTCTGGATGCCGACTTTGCCCAGGAGACCGCCAATTTGTCCCGCGCACAGATCCTGCAGCAGGCTGGCACGGCCATGGTCGCACAGGCCAACCAGTTGCCCCAGGGCGTCCTGGCTCTGTTGCGGTAAGGCGAAGCCCTGAGCCTCCCGGTGCGAAGGTCTGGGCGCTGGTTGTGAAGGTGGTGGCAGATGTAGTGTCTGCCACCCTTTTTGGTTTGTGGCTATCTATTTCGCTTTTTCCGGTCAATTCAGACTTTATGGTCTCCGCCCGGCAAAGATAATGCTAGGTGGTGCAGGTCTTTAGCGCAGGAGGGGTGTATGGCTACCGTTTCATCACCAGGCATCGGCAGCGGTCTGGACATCAAGTCGATCGTGACGAGTCTGGTCGACCTGGAAAAGCGACCTCTCGAGGGTCTGAAGCTTCAGGCTGCGACCGTCCAGACCAAGATCTCGGCCTTTGGCCAGATCAAGGCGCAGGTATCGGCCTTGTCGGATGCTGCCGGCACACTCAACAGCCTGACGACGTTCAACGCCGTCACGGCGACATCGTCGAACCCGGCGGCAGTCGCTGCCACAGCGATTGGCGGCACGGTGGCCAACAACTTCAGCATCAAGGTGGACAGCCTCGCCAAGGCGCAGTCCTCGGCGTCGGGCACTCTGTTGCCGGTTGGCGGGGCGCTGGGTGCTGGCACCCTGCGTCTGCAACTCGGCAAATGGACCGTGGTGCCACAGTCGTTTCTGCCGCAGGCCGGGGTCGGGCCGGTGGATATCGTCGTGAATTCATCGGACACCGTCACCGATGTCGCCAGCAAGATCAACGGCTCCAATGCGGGAGTCAGCGCCACAGTGCTCAACGACGCGTCCGGACAGCGTTTGCTGCTGCGATCCAGGAGTACCGGCGAAGCGTTCGGCTTTCAGACCTCGATCGTCTCGGACGCCGATGGCAATCCTGCGGATGCTGCGGGGCTCTCCCGTCTGGTGACCGGGGCGACCGTCCAATATGCTGCCGATGCGCAGATCCAGGTCAATGATGTGCCGGTCAGTTCAGCGACCAACACCTTCGCGGACGTCGTCTCCGGTGTCACCGTGACGGCCCTGGCAACCACCACCACCGATGTCAATGTGTCCGTCCAGCCCAACCGCGCGGTGCTGAAGGATGCGATCGACAAATTTGTCAGCGCCTTCAACGTCATCAACCAGACACTCAATGAACTCACCAAATACGACGCTGGGACCAAGACGGGCGGGTTGCTGCAGGGTGACTCGACGGCGGTCGGGCTGCAGAACGCCCTGCGGGGTGTGCTCCAGTCCACCACGTCCGGCTCCGCCTACAAGCGCCTGGCCGATATCGGGATCACGCAGCAACTCGGCGGTGACCTGGCGGTCAATGGCGCCAAGCTGGATGCGGCGCTAGCCAATGGCGACGAGGTCAAGAACCTGCTGCGCATCGACAATGGCAACCAGTTGACCAACGGCGTTGCGCTGAAGTTCAAGAAGTTCTCGACCGGATTGCTGGACGCTGGTGGCTTCTTCAGTACCAAGGATGCTTCTCTGAAGCGTTCACTGGAGCTCAATGCCCGTGAACAGACCCAGCTCAACGCCAAGGCGACCCGGCTGGAAACCAACCTCTACCGCCGCTACAGCGCGCTCGATGTGCAGCTCAACAGCCTGAGCGGACTCAACGCCTACGTGACCCAGCAGATCCAGCTGTGGAACAAGTCCACTCGCTAATCGTGCCAGCAGGCCGGAAAACGCCCCCTTACTTTCGCGATCAACGCGCTTGAGTCAAGCCCGCGTTTGCCGATAACACTCGCATAGACTGAAGGATTCGAAGCTCCATGTTTACCCACAGTGCCAGCAAGTCGGCCTCGGCTTACAAGCAGGTCAGCGTTGAGACCAGTGTGGATCAGGCAACGCCTCACCGCCTGGTGGAGATGTTGTTCGACGGCTTGCTGGTGGCCCTTGGGGCTGCGCGCGTCGCAATGCAGCGTGGCGACATCAAGACCAAGTGCAAGCAGATCGTCGTGGCCGTGCGCATCCTCGAGGAGGGTCTCAGGTGCGCGCTGAACCTGGAGCAGGGGGGCGAGCTGGCCTCGAATCTGGACCGCCTCTACGGTTATTGCGTGGTGCGTCTGACGCAAGCCAATGCGCGCAATGACGATGCCGCTCTGGCGGAGGTGCAGCGACTGATCGAGCCGCTGGTCAAGAGCTGGAAGCAGATCGGCGCGTCGGCGTATCCACAATTACGGACTGCCTGAGGGCTGGAGAGATACGCGATGCAGCAGACGCTGATAGATTTTTACCGCGCTATCGAGGCGACCAGCCTGCAGATGCTGGAGGCGGCCAAAGCGGAGAACTGGGATGATGTGGTCCGCCTGGAGGGTGCCTGCGCGGTCCTGATCGAGCAGTTGCGCTTCCGTTCACGCAGCGAGGAGCTCGAGCCGCAGGAGCGCTCCGAGAAGACCCGCATCATGCAGCGCATCTTGCACAACGACGCGCAGATCCGTTACCTGGCCGAACCCTGGCTGGTACATTTCGAGAAGAAGTTCGACAACCTGCAGCAGTTGTTGCATTGAGGTAGTGCGGTGCGCCTAGACCTGCATGTTCATGATGTCGGTGTAGGCCTGCACCATGCGGTTGCGGACGTGCAGGGTGGCCTGAAAGCCGATTTGGGCCTTCTGGATCCCGACCATGGTTTCCTCCAGGCTGACGGCCGGGTTCTCCATCTGAACTTCGCGCTGCAGGCGCGTGGCCTGGTTCTGGGCGGAACTGACCGATTGCAGCGCTGATTTCAAGGCGTCCGAAAAACCTGCTTCGGGGCCACTTGTTGCGCCGCTGCCGGCAGGGCGTTGCAGTGCTGCCGGGCGGACCGTGACCGGCATGGTGGTGGGTGTCAGTCGAAGATCCATGGCTTGCTTTCGGTAGGGATGTGCTTCAGTCCATACTAATCTGCGGCGGTGCGCTAAATTTCTGGAAATGGCGGGTGAATGTCGGCCTTATTGGCCCCATGCGTCCGGGGTGCGGCTAAATAATCCAAGCTGGTTTTGGCGTTTTCGTGCGCCAGCCTGGCCCATAAAATTCGCATGTCTGAAGTAGCAACCCTCTCCGCCAATCCGACCCTTTCCCAGCGCCTGTCCGGTCTCGCGCCGGCGCAACGCATGCGCCTGGCGCTGGGAGTCGGCATTTTGCTGGTCGTTGTGATCGTGGGGCTGATGATGGGACGTCAGGCAGACTGGCGGGTCCTGTATGCCAACCTGGCAGACAAGGATGGGGGCGCAATTGTGGCTCAGTTGTCCACGATGAACGTGCCCTACAAGGTTGCCGAGGGGGGGGGCGCGATCCTGGTGCCGGCAGACCGCGTGCACGACACCCGCCTGCGCCTGGCTACCATGGGGTTGCCGAAGGGCTCGGTGGCGGGCTTCGAGATGATGGAGGCGAACCGCTTCGGAATGACGCAGTTTCAGGAGCGGCTGACTTTCCAGCGTGGCCTGGAGGGCGAGTTGACCCGCTCCATCCAGGCGCTGTCCTCGGTCCAGAGCGCGCGGGTGCACCTCGCCCTGCCAAACCAGAACGGGTTCTTTCGCGAGCAGCAAAAGCCGTCGGCGTCGGTTCTGGTCGCGTTGCACCCCGGGCGCAGCCTGGACCGCGCCCAGCTGGCCGGGATCGTGCACCTTGTCGCATCCAGCGTGCCGGAGCTCACTCCCGCGGCTGTCAGTGTGCTGGACGATACCGGCAAGCTGCTGTCAACACCGGCAGACGGGATGGACGGTGGGCGTGGCGTCGACGCCCATCAACTGCAGTATGTGCAGCAACTGGAGCAGCTCTACACCCAGCGCATCATGGATATCCTCGAGCCGGTGGTAGGGCGCAAGAATGTCAAGGCGCAGGTGACAGCCGAGGTGGATTTCTCACAGACAGAGTCGACGTCCGAGTCGCACCGGCCCAACCAGACGCCCGACAGCAGCGCGGTGCGCAGCCAGCAGGTGGTCGAAAGCGTCAATGGCGGCGGAGCCGGTGCGCTGCCCACTGGCATCCCGGGGGCGACGACCAATCAGCCACCGGTTGCGGCCGCGGCGCCGGTAAATGGCGCGGCACAAGCGCTCGCAGCGGCCGGTGCCAGCAGCGCCGCTGGTGGCTCGGGCAGTGGCGCATCCAAACGCGAGTCCATCATCAACTACGAGGTCGACAAGACCATCCGGGTGGTGCGTGGTGGCACAGGTCTGGTCAAGCGCATCAGTGCGGCAGTTGTTCTGAACCACCAGACCGTGACCGATGCCCGGGGCAAGACGACCACTACGCCCTTGAGCCCCCAGCAGACCGAGCAGTTGACGGCCCTGGTGCGTGAGACTGTTGGCTTCAACAAGGACCGGGGCGATTCGGTCAACATCATGAACACGCCGTTTGCAATTGAGACGCAGACCATCACCGAGGTACCTTTGTGGCGGCAACCGGAAATTCAGGATCTGGCGCGAAGCCTGGCCTGGCCACTGGGCACGCTGCTGCTGGCGGCGCTGGTTCTGATGGGCCTGGTGCGTCCGGCACTCCGGGCGATGGGCGAGACGATGGTTGTCAAGCCCGTGCCGGGCGAGCGGCTGGATGCCGTGGTGGCCGACGATACAGACCGTCCGCCGCTGCTCACATCGAACGCACCCAAGCCGGTCGAACCTCCGACCCAAGCCCAGCTGCGGCTGGAGGAGGCGCGTAAACTCACGCGAGACAATCCTGCAGCGGTAGCCAATATCGTCAAGGGGTGGATGGGCAGTGAGGCGCCTGCCTGACGGGTTGTCGGTTAGGAGCACACCATGTCTGATGACGGATTGCAGGACGCTGCCATTTTGCTGATGTCGCTTGGCGAGGCCGAAGCGGCGGAAGTGTTCAAGTTTCTTTCTCCCAAGGAAGTCCAGAAGCTGGGCGAAGCCATCGCAAGGACAAAATCCGTCCCGCGCGATCGGGTGGAGGAGGTGATCAACCGCTTTTCCGGTGTTGCGGCATCACAAAGTCTGCTCGTGGAGGACTCCGGTGACTACGTGCGCTTGGTGCTCAAGCGCGCGCTGGGAGACGACAAGGCCACGTTGCTGATCGACCGCATCCTGCAGGGGGGCGATATCTCGGGCATTGAGGGGCTCAAGTGGATGGACGCCGTCTCGGTGGCGGAACTGTTGCGCAACGAGCATCCGCAGATCGTGGCTGCCATCATGGTCCACCTGGATCAGGACCAGGCGGCCGATGTTTTGAAAAATCTCACCGAACGCCAGCGCAACGAGGTCATGATGCGCGTCGCGACGATGGAGGGCATCCAGCCCATTGCCCTGAAAGACCTCAACGAGGTGATGTTCCAGGTGCTTTCCGGCACAGACAGGGTCCGCAAGGCCTCGCTCGGTGGCGTGAAGACCGCAGCCGAGATGATCAACCTGCTGGGCAGTGCGATCGAGGGCACCGTGATCGAGTCGATTCGCAACCACGATCCCGATCTGGCCCAAAAGATCATGGACAAGATGTTCGTGTTCGACGACATCCTGAATCTCGATGACAAGGCGATACAGATGGTACTGAAGGAGTTGCCTTCCGAGGTGCTGATTTCCGCGCTCAAGGGCGCACAGCCCGAACTCAAGGACAAGATCCTGGCCAACATGTCCTCCCGGGCAGCGGAAACACTGCGCGACGATCTGGAGTCGCGCGGTCCGATGCGCCTGTCGGAGGTTGAGGCCCAGCAGAAGGAGGTTCTCAAGATCGTGCGCAGATTGTCCGATGAAGGCCAGATTGCGCTGGGTGGAGCTGGCGATGACGCCATGATCTGATGCGCGCCTTGTCCCGTTTCATCCCCGGCGAAGAGATCGATAAGGTCTCGCAGTGGAATTTCGGTGCTGTTGATACTGACGCATTGCTGCTGGCCGCCAAGGCCCACGATGAACAGGAGACCGTGCGGCATGCCCGGGAAAAGACGGTGCGCCAGGAGGCCTACGCCGAAGGTTTCGAGCAGGGTCGTGCCAGCGCCATGGCCGACGCCGACCAGCGGGTGCGCGACTATGTGCGGGGGCAGGGTGAAGAGGCAGCAAGGCGATTAGCCCGACTGATCGAGGCCGTCGAACAGGAACTGGGGGCGTCGCAACAGGTCATCGCGCACGGTGTCCTGGAGTTGGCCTGTGCCTTGGCCCGCCAGGTGTTGCGGCAGGAGTTGTCGGTCAATCCAAATGTGTTGCAGCCGGTGATCCGCGAGGCCTTGTCGGTGTTGTCGGCCGACAACAAAAGCGCCACCGTGCGACTGAATCCGGTCGACGTGGAGGTGCTGCAGCAGGCGCTGGAGAAAGAGTTTTCCGGGACCGTGCTGGCGCTGGTGGCGGACGCATCAGTCAAACCGGGAGGGTGTGTCATCAAATCTGCTGACACGGTGGTGGATGGCACCCTGGATACCCGCTGGCGGCGGGCCGTCGCCAATCTGGGCTTGGCGATGCCTTGGGAAGAATGATGGTCCTCGAACAGCCGCTTGCCTGGCAGCATTATCTGGAGCGTGCCTGCACGAGGGTGCAGGTGGGCACCTCCCTGGAAGTGCGCGGAACTCTCACCAAACTGGCCGGTCTTGTGCTCGAGACTTCCGGCTTGCGGGTGCCAGTCGGCTCGCAGTGCCTCGTGGCGATGCCGACCCAGCAGCCTGTGCTGGCCGAAGTGGTCGGGTTTTCCGTGGACCGTGCTTTCCTGATGCCTGCAGGCGACGTGTACGGCCTCTCCAGTGGTGCCAGCGTGACGCCTGCGGCTGCCTACGTACCGGTCCCCCGGCTGGGCGATCTGCCCCCAGACGACACCGATCTGGGGGCTGGGCTTTTGCGCTTGCCACTGGGCAATGGCCTGCTGGGCCGTGTGGTCGATGCGCACGGCTGTCCGATCGATCGTTTGGGCCCAATCAGTCATGTCAGTGCCCTCCCGCTGGACCGCAGGCCGATCAACCCGATGGATCGCGCGCCGATCCGCGAGCCCTTGGATACCGGCGTGCGCGCGATCAATGCGTTGTTGACAGTGGGGCGGGGTCAACGCATAGGCCTGTTTTCGGGTTCTGGTGTCGGCAAAAGTGTCCTGCTGGGAATGATGGCGCGCTACACAACTGCCGATGTCATAGTGGTCGGGCTGATTGGCGAGCGTGGGCGGGAGGTAAAGGAGTTCATCGAGGACATCCTGGGAGAGGAGGGCCGCGCCCGGTCCGTGGTGGTCGCGGCTACTGCCGATGCGCCGCCAATGCTGCGCATGCAGGGCGCCGCCTACGCTACCGCCGTGGCCGAAAGCTTTCGCGACCAGGGTCTCCATGTACTGCTGTTGATGGATTCGCTGACCCGCTATGCAATGGCGCAACGCGAGATCGCGCTGGCGATTGGCGAGCCGCCCGCAACGCGCGGGTATCCGCCATCCTGCTTTGCGAAATTGCCGCAGCTGGTTGAACGCAGCGGAAATGGTTTGCTCGGCGTTGGCTCGATCACGGCCTTCTACACGGTGTTGTCCGAGGGGGATGACCAGCAGGATCCGATTGCTGACGCAGCGCGTGCCATCCTGGACGGCCATATCGTGTTGTCGCGTTCGCTGGCGGAGGCCGGCCATTTTCCGGCCATCGATGTGGGGCAGTCCGCGTCTCGCTTGATGCACAACCTTGTCCCACGTGCGCACCAGGATCTGGCGAGGAGCTTCCGCAGCCTGAGCGCTGCCTTTGAGCGCGGACGCGATCTGGTGCAGATCGGGGCCTATGTCAGCGGTTCGGATCCGACCCTGGACCAGGCGGTTCTGTTGCGCGCTCCCATGACCCGTTTCCTGCAGCAGGACATGCATGTCGGCTCGGCCATGGTCGAAAGTGTGCGCGCGCTGAAGTCTGCGCTTGAGGGGCACGCTCCATGAGACGGCATGCCCACGCTGCCCGGGAGTCCTCATGCCCCAACTGAGAGCGCTGGCGCTGGCCATTGATCAGGCAACGCAGCAACGCAATGATGCGGTCGCTGCATTTTTGAAATCGCAGCTTGCCTGCCAGGGTGCACAAGACCAGATGGCTCAGTTGGAGGGTTATGCCAGGGAAACCGAGTCCCGCTGGGCGCTGGGCGCGCGCAGCACGGCCGACCTGGAGAGCGTGCAACACTATGACCACTTCATGGCCCGCCTGCAACAGGCCGTGGGCATGCAACAGGGCGTTGTCGCTGAGCAACTTCAGGCGCTCGCGACGGCTCGCCAGCGATGGATGGCGGCAGAGATTCGCGTGGCGAGCCTGCAGCGCCTCCTCGACAAGCGGCGCGCCGACCTGGCACGCATCCAGAACAGGTTGGAACAGAAGCAGCTCGAAGAACTCTCGGCATTGCTGTTCCGGCGGCTGCATGAAAACTCAGAAACCCTAGGGGCGCCAGGACCATGACCATCACCATGACCATCGACCGAGCTCCGAACGCGACCGCGCCGCAGAATGAAAAACTCGGCCTTCCGTTTGCCCAGCCGAGTGCTCTGGGTGGCGAGGTCGACGCGAACACGACCAGAAAGTCGGTTTTCTCCTCGGTGCTCAGCGCCATGACAGATGGCGGCGCCGACCCTGCTGACCTTCACGATGCGGACATCCTGCTTGCGCCAGATGGCGCCCAGGCGCTCGCGCAGCCAACGCAAGACGCGGGGCTGGCTCCGGATTCCGCTGCAGTGTTGGCCCAGCTGATTGAATCCATTTGTCCCGAGGTGGCGGGCTTGGCGCAAGGTCAATCAGGCGAAGCCGGTACCGACCAGCCGGGCACCCAGCCCGACGCTGCGATCAACGCTCCCACAGGAATGCGGCGCCACGGGACCGTCCCGACGCTCCCGGAGCCTGCCGAGGAGGGAGGCATCCAGGCGCCAGATGCGGGTTTCGTGTCCAGCCAGACGAAGTCGACGGTGATGCGAAGGCAATTGCCGGCAGGCTCGCAGAATACCCCATTGGTCGCGCCGCTTTTGGATGGTGCGATGGTGCGCGCCGGCGATGGCCAGCAGGGGGGGCAGGACGGGGCTGGCGCGATCCGCGCCGACTGGCGTGCAACGTCGGCAGTGATGGCGGAGCGCGCGGCATTCATGATGACTCCCTCGTCCGATTCAGCCAGTGGCGGATTTAGGGCCTTCGCGGCTCCGCGCGGGTCAGACCGGGCCAGCGGGCGCGCGATTTTTCTTCCGTTGGAGGGGGCGGCGCCAGGCAGTCCGGCATCGTCCAGTTATTCGACGACCGTGCTGGCGTCCGCTGCAGCACCCACGGCGACAGCCGAGACGCCCATGGCGCCCAGCGCTTCCAGTGAAGTTGCTCACAAGGTGCACTACTGGATTACGCGTGGTGTGCAGACGGCAGGGCTCCAACTCGATGCGCTGAGCGGTAGCGCTTTGGACGTCAGCATTATCCTGCAGGGGAAGGAGGCACACGTCGAATTTCGCAGCGACCAGCCGGAGGCCCGAAGGCTGCTTCAGGAGGCGATGCCTCAGCTGCGAGACTTGTTGCGCTCAGAGGGCTTGCAACTGGTTGGTGGTTTTGTCGGCTCGTCCGCTCAGGAAAAACAGGGTAATGCGCGACGGGACAGCCAATACCGGGAACCGGCGCGCGGCGGGGCGGTGAGCGTTTCCGCAGCCGAAGCGGTGCGAACCGGTCAGGCCGGGGCGGCTTCGACCCATACTCTGGACGTGTTTGTCTGAGGCGGTGGCTTTCCGGGCACCGGAATACCATGGGTTTCAGCCATTAATTGAGGCCTTCAAGCCCGCAGGATACGGAATAATTGTGTTTGGTCGGGCTAACCTGGGATGAAACGTGGCGAATAAACCTGCTGATGCTGCTCCGCCAAAGAGCAAGAAGCTCCTGCTGATCGTCGGCGTGGTCGTGGTCGTTCTAGCCCTCGCCGGGGCGGGGGCCGTTTATTTCATCAACAAGCAACGTGCTGCGGCGGATGATGGCGAGCAGGAAGCGGTGGCCCAGGTCGTCGAGGCCGGACCGCCCTCCTACCTGCCCCTCGACAGCATGGTCGTGAACCTGGCCGACCCGGGTGGCGAGAGGGTCGCGCAAATTGGCATCACTCTGGAGCTGATCGACGCCAAGTCCGTGGAAGAGGTCAAGAAGTACCTCCCCACGATACGCAGCGGAGTCCTTTTGCTGGTGTCGCAGCGCACTGCAGCGGAACTTTTGCAGATCGAGGGCAAAGAGAAGTTGGCCAAAGATATCCTGCGCGAGGCGGCGCGGCCCTTTGGTGGCGGCGGTGAGGATGTCAAGGTGGGCGCCGCCGCAGAGACGGCTGCCAAGAAGCCGAAGACCACCAAACCCGCGGGGGCGAGCGAGCAAATGCCGGTGAAAGGCGTTTTGTTCTCGAGCTTCATCGTTCAGTGAAATCCTTGCAAGGGCGGTATGGCGCATGAGTGAGTCGTTTCTTTCCCAGGAAGAAGTCGATGCCCTGCTGGGGGGGGGCAGCGGCGAGAGCCAGACGCCCGTCGAAGAGGCGGCGGAGGGTGTTGGGGTTCGCGCCTACGACATGTCGAGCCAGGAGCGCATCGTGCGCGGCCGCATGCCGACGATGGAAGTCATCAATGAGCGATTTGCCCGCAACCTGCGACTGGGCATGTTCAATTTCATCCGGCGCTCCCCCGAGGTGTCGATCAGCGGGGTTTCAGTGCAGCGGTTCGGCGCATTCCTGAGGGAACTGGCCGTGCCTACCAACTTCAATATCGTGTCGGTTCGTCCCTTGCGTGGCAATGGGCTCATAGTCTGTGAGCCGGCCCTCATATTCGGTGTGATCGATACGCTCTATGGGGGCAATGGCAAGTTCCAAACCCGTATCGAAGGGAGGAACTTTTCCGCGACCGAGAATCGGGTGATCATGCGGCTCGTCAACATGATCATCGAGGAGTACAAGAAAGCTTGGAAAGGGGTTTACCCTATCGAGTTGGGGTACCAGAGCTCCGAAATGCAGCCGCAATTCGCGAGCATTGCAACGCCGAGCGAGATCGTGGTCTCGAGCTCTTTTCAGCTCGAAATCGGTGATATTTCCGGGTCGATCCATTTCTGTATTCCGTATTCGACGCTGGAGCCGATTCGCGACGTGCTGTACGCGTCGACCCAGGGTGACTCCATGGAGGTGGATCGGCGTTGGGTGAGCCTGCTCACGCGCGAAGTAGAGGCCGTCGAAGTGACGGTAGTGGCAGAGTTGGCCAAGACCCGGACAACCGTGGAGCAACTGCTGGAGATGAAGCCTGGCGACTTCATCGAGCTGGATCGCCAGACCAGCATCCAGGCGACGGTGGACGGCGTGCCGCTTTTTGAGTGCCAGTACGGAACCCACAACGCGAAATACGCAATCCGCATAGACAAGAATCTGAGAGCATTGGACCAGGGCTGGACGGGAGAATGAAATGGCAATAGATGACAAGCCAGGCGATGGTCAGGCTGCGGATATCGATGGCACCGCCGATTGGGCCGAGGCTTTGCTGGAACAACAGAAGGCGACGGATGGCGCGGCCGATATGGCAGGCGGCGTCTTGTCCGGGGATTCACCAAGACCTTTTTCTGCGGGTGTTGGCTCATCGGATGCTCCGACCCGGGACATCAATATGGTGCTGGACATCCCGGTGCAGCTCTCTGTCGAGTTGGGTCGAACCAAGGTATCGATCAAGCACATTCTGCAATTGGGCCAGGGTTCGGTCGTGGAACTCGATGCGATGGCCGGCGAGCCGATGGATGTGCTCGTCAACGGGTACCTGATTGCCCAGGGTGAGGTGGTGGTCGTGAATGACAAGTTCGGTATTCGCCTGACCGACGTCGTGACCCCCAGCGAGCGCTTGCGTCGCATCAACAAGGGGTGACACCGCCGATGACGCAATCACTGTATCTCGTCGCGGGCTTGGTGCTTTTGCTGGCACTGATTCCGGTGGGTGTCAAATGGATACAGGCGCGTACTGGCTCCGGAGCCCTGGCGGCGGGTGCGGCTGGCAAAGTGTTGTCCGCAGTGGCGGTCGGTCCCCAGCAAAGGGTAGTCACCGTTGAAGTCGGCGCAGCCGATGCCCGCATCTGCCTTGTCCTGGGCGTCACTCAGCAATCCATCACGTGCCTGCATACCTTCCCGACGGGTGGGGCGGGAGTCGCACCGGCTCATACCGTGACGGGCCCAGCTTTCTCCGGAAATACGGGCGTGTAATGTCGTCGACTTCATCACGTTCGCCCAAGCGCAGGATCTCCGGGGGGGCCGCCTGGCTGCTGGCTGCCTGTGCAATGCTGGGGCATGGCTTCGCGGTTGCCCAGACGCAGGGGCAGTTGCCTTTGCTGGTGGGTACCGGGCCATCTGGCGTCAATTTCTCGGTGCCGATTCAGACCCTGCTCTTCTTTACGGCGTTGTCTTTCCTGCCGGCAGTGCTGTTGATGATGACAGGTTTCACACGTATCGTGATCGTACTGTCGCTGCTGCGCCAGGCGCTGGGGACGCAGTCCTCGCCGCCGAATCAGGTGATCATCGGTCTGTCGCTGTTTCTCACATTTTTCGTGATGGGGCCGACCCTTGACCGTGTCTACAAGGAGGCTTACCTGCCTTACAGCACGAACGCGATTCCGTTTGAGCAGGCACTGGACAAGGCCGAGGCACCAATGCGACAGTTCATGAGTCGCCAGACGCGGCAATCTGACCTTGCATTGTTCGTGCGTTTGGCCAAATTGCCGCCCGGCTCGACCGCCGATAGCGTGCCGATGCGTGTGCTGGTGCCCGCGTTTGTCACCAGCGAACTCAAATCGGCGTTCCAGATCGGTTTCATGATATTCATTCCGTTCCTCGTCATCGACATCGTTGTGGCCAGCGTGCTGATGTCTCTGGGCATGATGATGTTGTCGCCAGTTCTGGTTGCGTTGCCGTTCAAGCTCATGCTGTTTGTGCTGGCAGATGGGTGGAACCTGCTGATCGGATCCCTGGCGGCCAGTTTTGTCGTCAACTGATCCAGGAGACTGCAGTGAACGCGCAAATGGTGTTGACGATGGGGCAAGAGGCCTTGTTGACCCTGCTGATGGTGTCCGCCCCGGTACTCGGCGTCGTTCTGGTCGTCGGTCTGGTGGTGAGTCTTCTGCAGGCGATCACGCAAATCAATGAGGCCACCCTCACCTTCATTCCCAAGCTGGTGGCAGCCGTCATCGTTTTCGCGCTGGCAGGCCCCTGGATGTTGAGTGTGCTTATCGACTACATCCGTCGGACCATCGAAGCCATCCCTGCATCTTTGATCTGACGGAGCAACTGGGGCGTGGTGTCGATCAGCGAAACCCAGTTGATGTCCTGGGTGTCTCCCATCCTCTGGCCGTTTTTGCGGGTCCTTGCCGTCTTTACGGCAGCACCGGTTTTTTCCTCTCGCGCCTTTCCTCTGCGGGCCAAGATCGGGCTGGCGTTTCTGGTCGCGCTGGCGGCGCAGGCCAGCATGCCGGAGCAACCTGTGATCGATCTCAATGGGCCGCGTGCGCTGGGTGTCGCGATCCAGCAGGTAGGTATCGGACTGGCGATCGGCTTCACTGTGCGCCTTGTGTTTGCAGCCTTCGAGCTAGCTGGGCAGGTTGTGGGCTTCCAGATGGGACTTGGCTTTGCAGCGTTCTTCGATCCTGCCAGCAGCGCTCAGTCAAGCGCAATGGGACGCTTCTATGCCAACATGGCTGCATTGCTGTTCTTGGCCGTCAATGGGCACCTGATGGTCATAGTGGCCGTTGTGAACAGCTTCGCGGCATTCCCGGTCGATCAAAACATCCTGGAGGGACTCTCCACCCTGAAACTGCAAACGCTCGGTGCGGAACTGTTTGCCAGCGCGCTGTGGATCGCGCTCCCCGTGATTGCCCTTTTGATGTTCGCCAACCTGGCCCTGGGAATAGTCTCCCGTGTGGCACCACAAATGAATATCTATGCGATCGGTTTTCCGGTGACGCTGGCCGTCGGACTCGTTGGCGTTGCAGCTACGCTACCCCTGCTGGAGCAGCCTTTCTCCACGTTGATGGAGCAGATGATGGAGCTGTTTTCCCGGCGCTGATGCGGGTCAAACCAGGTTGTTGCGGATCGCATAGACCGTCAACTCTGCGTTGTTGGACAACTTGAGTTTCTCAAGCACCCGGGATCGGTAGACGCTGACTGTCTTGGGGCTGAGCATGAGTTCGGTGGCGATATCAGCCAATCGCTTGCCCGAAGCAATTTTGAGCAGCGTCTGCAATTCGCGTTCCGACAGCGACGCGTGCAGCAGTTCATTGGTCGGAGCGTGCAGGTTGTCGACCAGCATCTGGGCTACAGCGGTACTGACGTACTTGCGTCCCTGCGCCACAGTCCGCACCGCGGTGACGAGTTCGCTGGGATCGCCAGCCTTGTTCACGTAGCCTTGTGCCCCTGCGCGGAGGCAGCGGATGGCGTATTGGTCTTCCGGATACATGGAGACGATCAGGACACGTACTGCAATGTCGCTGTCTTTCAGGCTGGCGAGAACCTCAAGGCCACCACGGCCGGGAAGGCTAAGGTCTAGCACCAGCACGTCGCAAGGCGTTGCCCGCAATGCCTCGCGCACTTCCGTGTAGCTTCCGGCTTCTCCGACCACTTCGATGTCCACGGCGTCGGCCAGCGTATCGCGGATTCCGCGTCGCACGACGGCATGGTCATCGCAGAGGATAACCCTGATCATTCTTCCGCTCCCGGTTGTGCTGGTGACCCGCTGTGCGACAGCGGCACGGACAAGATTATGGAGGTACCCTGTCCTGCTCGAGTGCTGACATCCAGCCAGCCGCCGACAGATTTCGCACGCTCCTGAAGTCCTTTGATTCCGTAGGTCTTGCGCTTGTCCTTGTCTGAGTCGGCGATGCCTTGACCATCGTCACTGATCTCCAGCGTAAGGACGTTGCCACTGTCCGTCAGATCGACGCGCACTTGCGTGCATCGGGCGTGTTTCGAGATGTTGGTTAGTGCCTCTTGCGCGGTGCGATAGGCCGTCAACTGCACCGCCTTGGGCAACTCCCCGCCAGTATGCCTGGTGGTCAGGATGGTCTTGATGCCTGTACGCCGCTCAAAACCGGTGGCCAACCAGTCTACTGCGGCGACCAGCCCTTGGTCAAGGATAGCCGGTCGGAGGTTCATCATGATTCGCTGGCTGGCGCCTAGGGCATGTTGCAGCATTTCGGTGGCTGCGTTGACGTGGCTGAGGGTTTTGGTGTCTGACAAGTGCCGGCCTATCCAGGCCAGATCAAGTTTCACTGCGGCCAGTGCGCCACCGATGTCGTCATGAATCTCCCGCGCGATCGAAGCACGTTCCTGTTCGATCGTGGCCTGTAAGTGCTCTGCAAATTCCGCGAGTCGGCGTTCGGAGGCGGCGAGTTCGGCATCGGCACGGTCTTTAGCCAAGCGCGTCGCCTGCATGTCGATCGCGCGACGGATCGTATGTGCCAGTTTGGCGACATCGTCTTTCTGCAGATAGTCGCTCATTCCCAACTTGATTGCAGCGACGGCAGCCGATTCACCGATGGCACCAGAAAGAAGTATGAACGGTGGGCAATGTGGGTGCCGCTTCAAGAGTTCCCAGGCTTCGATCGCCGTGAACCCTCGCAATCGGTAGTCCGCAACGATGGCATCAAACCCCTTGCTACGCACTATGGCATCGAACTCGTCAAGCGTTTCAACTCGCTCGATTGCGAAATCCAGCCCCGCACGACGCAAGGCTCGAAGTACAAGCTCATGGTCGATTGCAGAGTCCTCGAGGTGCAGGATACGAACCGGTCGATCATTGGGTTCGTCAGTCATCATGGGGCTCATTCCTGGAGTTCAGTGGGACGGCAACCGTATAGATCGATCATGGCCTAGGGAGCAATGCAGGCATACCTTCGAGCGTGTGTAGAGACTCGGTTAGTTGGCGTCGAATTATGAAGCTTCGCCCAGACATTCGCTGCTTTGAGTGATCTTTGCAATCATCGCGGGGAGATCACAGCTTCCGACCTCAAGCGCTGTTGTCCCGCGGGAGAACTGGCGCATCCGAAACGTGGGTCAGTCGAACCTTTGGTCAGCACGACCATCAAGCGTCAGCCGAAAGTGTATTGCCAAAGGGGATCTCGAAAGAGTGGGGCTGGTCAGATGTATTGCGCTTAATCGAGCTGGCGACTCTTCAAGAGCCTCCTATGGCGACACCTTGTCGGGAGCGAGTCATGGGCCCCTTGGCGAGTCGCGAGATGAAAGCAATGTATGAACCAGTGGTCGATCGATCGACGAGAGGGAATACGTTTTCAGATGGACGACAAACCCGAGGGGCGTGGGAATGGCGCCGCGCTAACCCGAAAGACGGCAATGTCCCAGAAACTGTCGAATAGATGAGCTGAGGGTGGCGGTTCCTTTCGCCTGCCTGTGAACATGCAGGTGCCAAGAAAGCAAAGAAAGGAATCACCGAATTATGTCTCTCACAAAGCCCGCGCTGCGGGCGATTTCTGCTGTCCAGGTGCAGCTTTCCCTGAACGTGCAAGGCGTACTGCGCGATATACAGCAGGCGTTCTACGGGCTGTGTGTCAACGCCGGCAAACAGGTGCTGTTGGCCATGATGGAGGCTGACCGTGTGGCCCGGTGTGGCGCCAAGAGCGTACCCGATACCACCCGGTAAGCCGTGCGTGGTGGCACGACGCGCTCCAGCGTGGTGCTGGGTGGCCAGCGCATCGCCATCACCGAGCTACGGCGCACAGCCTGCAGCGCGGTGAGTTGCTGTTGCCCACGTTTGTCAGGGCCGCCGCCACGAATCCGCTGGACATGGCGACGATGGCATCCATTGCCGCCGGCGCATCCACGCGCCGCTCCGGTGACACCTTGGAGCCATCGCCCGAACTCGAACAGCCGCGATCGGCGTCCAAGAGCGCGGTGCCGCTGCGCTGGGTTGCGCTGAGCCAAGCGCAGTTACACGAGTGGTTGTCGGGCTCGCTCAAGCAGCTCGATTTGCCGTTGGTGATGATCGACGGCATCTACTTTCGGGACCGCGCCATCCTGGTGGCCCTGGGCATCTATCGCCAGGGAAGCAAGCGCGCCCTTGCGCTGCGAGAAGGCTCCACCGAGAGCATGCGGGTAGCGCGCGCGCTGCTCAGCGAACTGGTCGAGCGCGGGCTCGATGCCGACCGCGCAACGCTGTAGGTGATCGACGGCGGCAAGGCGCTGCGCAGGGCGATCGTCGAATGCTTTGGCACCCTGGCACTGATCCAGCGTTGCCAGGAACACGAGCGGCGCAACGTGATCGAGCACCTGCCCCAGGAACTGCACGGTAGCGTGAGGCGTGCCATGCGCGAAGCCTGGAACGGCACCAACGCCGAGACCGCCAAGAAACAGTTGCAGCGGCTGGTGGCGTCGCTGCAGGCCAAGCACCCAGGGGCTGCGGCCAGCATGCGCGAGGGGTTGGAGGAAGCGTTGACCGTGCAGACGTTGGGCATTTCCGGCGCGCCGTACCGCACGCTGCGCACCACCAACCCGGTAGAGAGCCTCAACGGATTGATCGCGCACTTCACGCGCAAGGTCAAACGCGGGAAGGACGGAGCGATGACGCTGCGCCGGGTAGCCGGTGCTTTGAGCGACACCCGTGGGCGCTTGCGCAAGCTGCGCGGGTATCGCAACATGAAGTCCCTGATGACGGTCTTGGCGGCTCGGCAAACCGCCGTGCAGGCCAGCGAAAGACAAGCCGCGCCGTATCACGCCAGAGGAGCCGTCACGCCGGCCGCGATCAACAATGATCGGGCCATTGCCCGAAAGACAGTTCAACCGGGCCATCTTGGCGCGATGCCAGCGTTTCGGAGGGTGCTGTCAAGTCGTTGACATGACATGTCTCTACCCAAGCACGCGAGTGGTGGACAGGAATTCAGCAGGCATCCTCCGACTGAGAGGGGGCCGGCAACGTCCATAAATCTTTCTCTCAGGGGTAACCAGTTCGAAGAATCGCGAGTATCATCGCCAACTCGGTTGTCTTGTCGCCTTGGCAAATTTGCCAAGACAAAAAATCTTGACACCAGAAAAAAAAGAAGCATACAATCGAAAGCTTCGCCAAACAAAATCTGATCGCAGAGTTTGGTTGGCATAAAGGGCCTAAAGACCCTGAGTGTTGACAGGTTATTAAAACCGAGTGATAATTCGAGGCTTCGCTGATCACAGTGAAGATAGTTGAAAAGTAGATCATTAAAAAATTACAGCCGATAAGCGTGGGCGTTTGAAGGCAATTGCCAAGTTCTTCGGAACCAAGTCTTAACTGGCTTGCAAACGCTCATGAGAATAGAAGTGAAGTTCACTTCGGTTCCGTTTTTATGAGTGGCTCGAAAGAGCAAAAATTCAAGATCGAACTATAGAGTTTGATCCTGGCTCAGATTGAACGCTGGCGGCATGCCTTACACATGCAAGTCGAACGGCAGCACGGGAGCAATCCTGGTGGCGAGTGGCGAACGGGTGAGTAACATATCGGAACGTGCCCAATCGTGGGGGATAACGTAGCGAAAGCTACGCTAATACCGCATACGATCTATGGATGAAAGCGGGGGATCGCAAGACCTCGCGCGATTGGAGCGGCCGATATCAGATTAGGTTGTTGGTGGGGTAAAAGCCCACCAAGCCGACGATCTGTAGCTGGTCTGAGAGGACGACCAGCCACACTGGGACTGAGACACGGCCCAGACTCCTACGGGAGGCAGCAGTGGGGAATTTTGGACAATGGGCGCAAGCCTGATCC
>Ga0247831_1001145_pt1 | contig 52687 bp, 49 predicted proteins | sample LaCruzMarch2015__9_FD_192406 | JGI IMG/M metagenome (GOLD analysis project Ga0247831, IMG submission 192406) | Freshwater microbial communities from meromictic Lake La Cruz, Castile-La Mancha, Spain - LaCruzMarch2015_1m | ecosystem: Environmental > Aquatic > Freshwater > Lake | place: Spain...
GCGGTAAAATCATAAAAATAAAAACGTGTTCCTTTCAAATCAGAATTTAAAAAAGGTTTTGCCAAAACATCAATATACGACCTACGTAATGCAACAATAAATGAACCCTTATCTTTCAAAAAAGGACGTTCGTACGTAAATCGCGAAAAAATACTTCCAATTCCACCCGAAAGCTGTGGTTTTTTTGAGTTTCCTTCTTTCATTCTTACATCCAAAATCGAAGAAACCCGACCGCCGTATTGAGAAGGAATTCCGCCTTTTATCAATTTGACATCTTTCACTGCGTCAGGATTAAAAACCGAGAAAAATCCAAAAAGGTGAGAAGAATTATAAACTGGAGCCTCATCGAGCAAAATTAAATTTTGATCAATACCGCCACCACGAACATTAAAGCCCGAAGCACCTTCGCCAACTGAAGTGACGCCTGGTAGAAACTGTATACTTTTGATAATATCAACTTCACCGAGCAATGCAGGCATTTTTTGCATTGTTTTTATGTCAACTTTATTGACCGACATTTCAAGGCTTTTCACATTATCGTCATCCTTTTTTGTAGTGATCACTACTTCCTGCAAAAGTTTTGAATCATCTTTAAGTTCGACATCTAATTTTAGATCTTTAGTCAAATCAATTTGCTTACTAATTTTTTCAAAGCCAACATACGTCAATACCAAGTTGTACATTCCTTTGGGAAGCGTCAGTGAATAGAAGCCATAAGGGTTGGTTTGTGTACCTGTCTTAACTTCTTGCACGTAAATTGAAACGCCAATCAAACCTTCGCCATTGGCGGAATCTTTTATGTAGCCACTTACTGTAAACTTTTCTTGTGCGGAGACATTCCACGTGAAAAACAGACAAACTAAAAACAACAATTGTTTTTTCATGAATTGGATTTTTTGTAGTAATAAATTTGAATGGCAATATTGTTTTTAAAAGTTTTCAAAACTACAAAAACTAAATTTTAAGACAATTTTGAACACTTTTTGCTTAAAAACAGTAAAAAAGGATAGACTATTGTTTTGAATAATTACAATATAAAAACGAATAAACTTGATACAAAACCAAGATAACTCCCAAATGTAATAACGTGCTACAGATGCTGAAAGTTTTATTTTGCGAAGCGGAAGTTTTGAATGATAAAAGGGAAATAAGCGACTTTTATCAACAAAAGAGTATAAATAGGATTAATAATAGAGATTATTTTAAGAAATTGCCAAAAATTAACCAAAAACGGAAGTTTTGTTTCAGAAAACCAAAGAAAATTAGATGAAGAAAACAATCATTTTACTTTTTATAAGTTTGAATATTTTTCAGACAAACGCACAAACAATCGAAAAACTTAAATGTGAATACCAAGAAACTCCGATGGGCTTGGAAGTACTAAATCCAAGATTATCCTGGCAAATGAAAGCTACAAATCGTGGAGCAAAACAAACAGCCTATCAAATTATAGTAGCTGATAATGAAGCCGACTTAAAGAAAGATATTGGAAATGTTTGGAACTCAGGAATAGTAAAATCGGAGCAATCAATAAAAATTGACTACGCAGGCAAACCAATTGAAACTCGAAAAAGATATTTCTGGAAGGTAAAGGTTTGGAATGAAAAAAACAAACCCACCCAATACAGCGAGTCAACTTGGTGGGAAATGGCACTGCTAAAAAAGGAAGATTGGTCAGCCCACTGGATTGGAAAAAACGGAGCGGATGGCAAATCAATTGAACTTCAAAAAGAATTTAGCTTAACCAAACGTGCCACAAGAGCCAGAATCTATGTAACGGGAGTAGGAGCATATCATTTGATTTTCAATGGTAAAAAAGTTGGGCAAGATATTCTTACCCCAGGTTTCATAAATGATTCTAAGGCAATTCCTTATCAAATTTATGAAATCTCGAACGAAGATTTAAGTATCGGTATCAACTTTATCACCGCCACACTTGGAAATGCTTGGCAAAAAGGGAATATGCCAAACAAACTGCTATTTCAAATGGAAATGGAGTTTTATGATGGTTCACGCCAAACAGTTATTTCGGATGAAAGTTGGAAAACTCGACTGTCACCAATTGTTTATAATTTAATTAATGCGGGTGAAGTTTACAACGCCCAACTCGAATACGGCAAGGATTGGGAAAATGCCTCAATCATGGACGATGCTCAAAGCACGCCAGAATTAAAGCCTTTGATAATGCCACAAATGCGAATAATAAAGGAAATAAAAGCCGTAAAAATAACCGAACCAAGAAAAGGTCGTTATGTATTTGATTTCGGACAAAATATTGTTGGTTACGCTTATTTACAAACAGAAGGAAAAGCAACCAAAGAAGTAGAGATAAAATATGCCGAAACTTTAACCGAGAAAGGTTTGGCCGAACAAAAAGGAATAAAACCAACCGATAAATATCTTTTAAAAGGTTATGGCGTAGAAAAATGGGAACCTAAATTTAGTTATCATGGATTTAGATATGTAGAGGTTGAAGGGCTTCCTAAAAAAGCCGAAGAAAATACTTTGATTGCAAAGGTAATTTATGAAAATACACCATTCGTAGAAAACTATGCTTATTCGGAAGACTATTTGGAAAAAAGTTATTCCAAAAAAGTAATAAAAGAACCAAATTTTAATGAAGCAAAGGCTATAATCGCTCCATCATTGACAGCCGAGACAAAAATGTTTGTAACAAATTATGGCCAAATCACCAGCCAATCACATCTACAAGGTAATAAGTTTAGTTTAAAACTATCGATTCCTGCCAATACATCGGCACAAATACAACTGCCTCTACAAGTAGGGAAAACCATAAATAATATAAAAGAAGGAGGGAAGTCCTTTGTTGTAAAGAAAAAGCCTGTGAAAATTGAAGGAATAACTTACGTAAAATCCGACAAAGACAAAGCAATCTTTGAAGTTGCAAGTGGGACTTATGACTTCATTATTGAGTAGAATTAATAAATTTTATATAAAAAACCTGAGTATTACAAATTGGAAAATCAAGGGTCTTATTTTTGCAAAAATATTTTTATTAGTATGCTTGCATAACAATAAGATATTTATTTATATTTGTAACAGTATGCACGCATACTATTAAACAATGACATTTTTCAATTCAAAATACAATGACAGTAACCGGAAACAAAGCATCAATTAAAGGGGGTGAATTTTTAATCAAAGAAGTTGAAGCTCACCAGATTTTCATTCCAGAAGAGTTTACGGAAGAGCAACAAATGATTGCGGAAACGTGCCGTGATTTCTTGAAAACAGAGGTTCACCCACGCCTAAATGAAATTGATACTGCCAAGTCCCCAGAATTAATGTCTTCTTTAATGACAAAAGCTGGTGAATTGGGTATACTCGGAACAGCCGTTCCGGAAGAATATGGTGGTTTTGGTATGAATTTCAATACTTCGATGTTGGTTGCTGAGGCTCTCGGAACTGGTCATTCGTTCTCGGTAGCACAATCAGCTCATACAGGTATCGGAACTTTGCCGATAGTTTATTATGGAAATGAAGAACAGAAATCTAAATATCTGCCTTTATTGGCTTCTGGAGTATGGAAAGCTGCTTATTGCTTAACTGAGCCAGATTCAGGTTCGGATGCTAATGCCGCAAAATCAAAAGCAGTTTTGTCAGCCGATGGAAAGCATTATGTCATCAACGGACAGAAAATGTGGATAACCAATGGCGGTTTTGCTGAGTTGTTTATCGTTTTTGCAAAAATTGATGATGGTTCTGGCACCCCCGACAAGAATTTGACAGCTTTTATTGTAGAAAAATCCTACGGTGGAATCACAATGAACGAACCTGAGCATAAACTCGGTATCAAAGGCTCAGATACCCGTCAGGTTTTCTTCAATGATTGTCACGTACCAGTTGAAAATATGCTTTCAGCACGTGGAAATGGTTTTAAGATAGCAGTAAATATTCTAAATATTGGTCGTATCAAATTAGGTATTGCTGTGATTGGTGGCTCGAAAGGTTCATTAAATTCTGCCATCAATTATGCTAACGAACGTAAACAATTTGGTTTTTCGATTGCCACATTCGGAGCAATAAAATATAAATTAGCTGAAATGGCCACTCGTATTTTTGCCTCTGAAACGGCTAACTACCGAGCAGGACAAAATATTGATGATGCCATTGAAGACCTAAAAGCACAAGGCTTAGGAGATGCCGAGGCAAAGTTAAAGGCACTTGAACAATTTGCTATTGAGTGTGCCATCATGAAAGTTCATAGTTCAGAAGTTTTGGATTATGTAGTTGACGAAAGCCTACAAGTATATGGTGGTATGGGATATTCGGCCGATGCACCAATGGAGCGAGCTTACCGAGATGCACGTATCAACCGTATTTTTGAAGGTACCAACGAAATCAACCGTATGTTGATTGTAGATATGTTATTGAAACGTGCCATGAAAGGCGAAATTGATTTAATGGGCCCAGCAATGGCAGTTGGCAAAGAAATTATGTCGATTCCAGATATCGGTGCTACTGATGATGAAACCCTTTTTGCAGCAGAAAAGAAAGTATTAAAAAACTTGAAAAAAGCAGCTTTGATGGTTTCAGGTGCGGCGGTTCAGAAATTTATGATGTCACTTTCAAACGAACAAGAAATTTTGATGAACATAGCAGATATGGCCATCGAAATTTATGTTGCTGAATCTACATTATTAAGAGTTGAAAAACTTATCGGTATCAAAGGTGAAGCGGCCGTTGTGCTGCAAAAAGATATGGCTTTGGTTTATTTGAACGAAGCTGTAGTAAAAGTAAATGATGCAGGTCGTGAAGCCATCACATCATTTGCCGAAGGTGATGAATTGAGAGTAATGCTCATGGGCTTAAAACGATTCACAAAGATTGAACCAATGAACCTCAAAAACGCTCGCCGCCGTGTGGCAGAAGCAATGATAGAGGAAAACAAATACATTTTTTAACCCTAAGCGTCAGTCGCTTCCAAAGCCTAAAGGGAAGTAATATTATTTATTAGGGTAAATTTTTTAAAAATGCTTAGAATCAACAACTAAAAACCAACAAACCGTCTTTCTGATTTGATAGGCGGTTTTTTATTTTTTAATAAAGCACGTAGCTTTGAAGTCTTAAATTTTTCTATTTCGCAAACACTAACATAATGGCATACGGACTTCTTAAAGGTAAAACAGGCATTATTTCTGGTGCATTAAACGAAAAATCAATCGCTTGGAAAGTTGCTCTGAAAGCACACGAAGAAGGAGCAAAAATAGTTTTGACAAATGCCCCAGTTGCGATGCGTATGGGCGAAATCAATAAATTGGCTGAGATTTGTGAAGCACCAATTATTGCGACCGATGCCACTTCGGTTGAAGATATTGAAAACCTTTACACCAAATCAATGGAGCATTTTGGTGTAAAAGTTGACTTCGTTCTTCATTCAATAGGTATGTCGCCCAATATTCGAAAAGGAAAAGCCTACGGGGATTTGAACTATGATTGGTTTCTGAAAAGTGTCGATATTTCGGCTCTTTCTTTCCATAAATTCTTACAAACTGCAGAAAAACTAGACGCCATCAATGAGTGGGGTTCGGTTGTAGCTCTAAGTTATATGGCGGCTCAACGTACATTTCCGTTTTATACCGATATGGCGGAAGCAAAAGCTATGCTTGAGTCTATAGCTCGTAGTTATGGTTATCGTTATGGTAAACTAAAAAAAGTACGTGTAAATACAATCTCTCAGTCTCCAACCGAAACCTCAGCTGGTACTGGAATTAGCGGGTTCGATAATTTTTTTGATTTTGCCGACAAAATAGCACCTTTGGGAAATGCCTCGGCCGCTTCATGTGCCGATTATTGCATCACGCTTTTCTCTGACTTAACTCGCATGGTCACGATGCAAAACCTTTTCCACGATGGTGGATTTATAAATACAGGTATTTCGGAAGATGTGTTGGCATTTATGGAGAAATAAGTTGCTAAGTGTTTTATAATAAAGTCCCATAATTTTTAAGGTTATGGGACTTTATGGTTTGTAAATATTGTACTTTTTAAAGTATTGTTTAATTTAAATTTAATAGAAACCGCTATTTGAGCGGAGTCAATGGTTTCTTTTCAATAATCTCGTCAATTACAAAAAACGGACGCTTTTTCACTTCAATATAAATTCGGCTGATATATTCGCCAATAATTCCAAGCATAGTAAGCATTACCCCTCCTAAAAAAAACATTCCAACGGCCAACGATGCCAATCCTGGTGTTTCTTCGGGTGTGTGTCCAAATACTTTGAAACCAAAAAGTCGATGAACTAAAAAGAAAACCCCGATAATAAGCGAAGGAATGGCGATAGAAATACCCAAATAAGTAGAAAGTCTAAGCGGAAAACTCGAAAACCCAAAAAGCCCATCGAGTGCCAACTGAACTAATTTCTTGAAAGTATATTTTACTTCGCCAGCGGCACGTTCAGCACGTTCATATATTACACCTATTTGTTTGAAACCCGCATACGCCCGCATGCCACGGATAAAGCGAATTTGTTCGGGCATATCATGCACCAAAACATTCACGACTTTTCTATCCATTACACAAAAATCGCCCGAATCAAGCGGAATCTCAATGTCCGAGATGGCAGCCATGAGTCTATAAAAGCTCGAATATGCCAATTTCTTGAAGAAACCTTCCTTTCGCTTGGTGCGAACAGCGTAAACGACATCATAGCCTTCACGCCATTTGTCCAAAAAACGATATAACTCTTCTGGTGGGTCTTGTAAATCTCCATCCATTATAATGATTGCATCGCCTTTTGCTTCTTGAATTCCTGCCGAAATTGCTGGTTGATGACCAAAATTTCTCGAAAGCTTGATAATCCGCACGTGCGAATCTTTCTCAGCCATTACTCGCATCATCGTCAACGAATTATCATGTGAGCCATCGTCAATCAAAACGATTTCATAATCTTCGTTCCAAGAAGGTGAAGCATCAGTGAGACGAGTATAAAGATTTTGAAGGTTTTCTTCTTCGTTATAAATTGGGATAACAATCGAAATCATTGGTATTTACGGTAGTTCGAAGCTAAATAGTTGCCAAAAAGCAACTATATTTCATTTGATGATTAAAAAATCTAAAGTATTAAATAGTAATTAATCAGAAAGAATGAAAATTATGTAGGTGTTTGACATTAAGCATTCTACATTCTACATTCTACAATTATCACGATGCAAAGATATAATTTTTGAAGCAGAAAAAGGAAGAAGAGTGCGAGAAAACAAAAAAGGCTTACCTAAATAAAAAATAAGACTTTTGGTTTTTTAAGACTATAATTCATAAACGACTATAGTAAACGATAAGTTTTAAGGTTGAATAATTATTCAAGCATTTTTTAAGAATTTATCAAAACCCAATTTGACCAGAAAAAGAAGCTCTGTAAGTTTTAACCGTGTACTATTTAAGGTCTCAAATAAAACTAAATTGGTTAGAAATAAAACCTTTTTTGGATAGTTACAAGGCCAATAAACAACGTTATTAAGTAGAAATTAGTCGAAATAAAATATCGCCTACTAATTCTTTTGAAAATTATAGGAGTATTTATGAAAAAGAGGGCTGACGGAAGTAATAGAACATCAGTATATTAATAATCATTTGTATCGTCGAACCGAATACTAAGAAGCAGTTGGAAGTTACTCAAAATTGAAACAAAACTCAGCATCAGTTAAGGGCGGACGAGTTCATAATTCCCCCGTCTTCATAAATACTTTTTCTTTATCGGCAAGGCTATGACGACAGTGCAACAATGAATAAACGCTTAAAATTATAGCATTAAAACAAAGACAAACCATTTTGACAGCTGACCAACATACAGACCATATTTCAAGTGCACAACGAGTAAGCCGACACTCAAGCCGACCCGATGGTTTTATTTTTTCCCCTCCACACTTTTTTAGAAACAATTTTATCCAGTCGCACGGTCAATCACATTTGGTTTTTGCCGACACACGAGCTAACGCTAAAAAACCAAAAGAGCTTGCCCTTACCCACCCACGACAATATTGTGGACTTTTACACTATCAGACAATGTAATTTTACTATATTTGACTAGTTGAAAATTCATTAGGCACAAATGAATAGAATTAAAGAAGTTTTGAAAGAAAAAGGTATCTCACAAACTTGGCTTGCTAAGCAGTTGGACAAAAGTTACAACACGATTAACGAGTATTCTCGCAATGTGAGACAACCAAGCATTGACGATTTGTACCGAATCGCAAAAATTTTGGAAGTGAATGCTAAAGATTTATTGAAAGAAGAATAATGAGTAAGGAAAACGAAATAGAAGAATCATTAATTAAGCAACTAACAGAGCTTAAATATACTTAACGACCTGACATAGTCGACAGAAAATCGCTTGAACATAACTTCAAAACAAAATTCGAGGCTTTAAACCGAGTTCGTTTGTCAGATAATGAGTTTTTAAGGATAAGAGAAGAGATAATCAAGCCTGATGTGTTTTCCGCTTCAAAATTATTGCGTGAAAGACAATACTTTCAACGTGAGGATGGAACGCCTTTGCATTACACTTTGGTAAACAACAAAGACTGGTGTAAAAACGATTTTGAGGTTATCAGTCAATTACGCGTCAATACCGAAAACAGTTATCAGCGATACGACATCATTTTGCTCATTAACGGTTTGCCTGTGTTGCAAATGGAATTGAAAAAAAATGACATTTCTCCACGAAAAGCGATGCAGCAAATAGTGGATTATAAAAATGAAGCTGGCAATGGTTATGGTAATTCTTTGCTCTGCTATATGCAGTTGTTTATTGTAAGCAACAAAACAAACACCTACTAATTTGCTAATAACAAAAATCAGCATTTTGCATTTAATGCTGATGAGCAGTTCTTGCCTATTTATCAATTGGCTGACGAAAGCAATAAAAAAATCACTCACCTTGAATTGTTCACAGAAAAATTTCTAACCAAGTGCACACTTGGAGAGATATTAAGTAAATATATGGTGCTAGTAGAGAGTGAACAAAAATTGCTCATAATGCGACCGTACCAGATTTATGCAGTGAAAGCTATTGTGGATTGTATAAAAGAAAACAGAGGGAACGGTTATATTTGGCATACCACAGGCAGCGGAAAAACATTGACTTCATTTAAAGCCTCTACCCTTTTAAAAGACAATGCTGATATTGAAAAATGTTTGTTTGTAGTTGACCGAAAAGACCTTGACAGACAAACCCGTGAAGAGTTCAACAAATTTCAGGAAGGAAGTGTAGAAGAAAACACCAATACTGAAACATTGGTTAGGCGTTTATTATCTACTGACTATGCCGACAAAGTAATTGTCTGCACAATTCAAAAATTGGGTTTGGCATTAGACGGCACGAATACAAAAAACTACAAGGAACGACTAGAGCCACTAAAAAATAAATGTATTGTATTTATCTTTGACGAGTGTCACCGTTCACAGTTTGGTGATAATCACAAAGCCATAAAAGAATTTTTTCCGAATGCTCAATTATTTGGATTTACGGGCACACCCATTTTTGATGAAAACGCATCCTATAAAATCCGTGAAGGTGAAGAAGTTTCATACAAAACTACCGAGGATATTTTTCAACAAAGATTACACGCCTATACCATTACTCACGCTATTGAGGACAGGAATGTTTTAAAGTTTCACATTGATTATTTTAAAGGTAAAGGCACTCAAACGCCAAAACCAGGTGAAGCCATTGCACAACAGGCAGTAGTTGAAGCCATTTTAGAAAAGCACAATGCAGCAACAAATTCAGGTCGTTTCAATGCTGTTTTGGCAACGGCTTCTATCAACAACGCTATTGAATATTATCAACTGTTCAAAGAAATTCAAAAGAAGAAACAAGCCGAAAATTCGGATTATGCTGCATTAAATATTGCCTGTGTATTTTCGCCACCTGCCGAAGGGAATAAGGACATTCAGCAGATTCAAGAAGACTTAACACAGGAAAAGGAAGATAATAAACAAAATCCCGAAGAGAAAAAAGAAGCTCTTAAAACCATTATTGCAGATTACAACAATCAATTTGTTTCTAGTCATACCATCAACGAATTTGATTTGTATTACCAAGATGTGCAAAGACGTATCAAAAACCAAAAATATAGCAACAAATAGTATCCGCACAAAAATAAAATTGATATTACGATTGTCGTGGATATGTTGCTAACAGGCTTTGATTCAAAATATTTAAACACCTTGTATGTAGATAAAAATCTGAAATACCACGGTTTAATACAAGCGTTTTCAAGAACGAATCGTGTATTGAATGATACTAAGCCTTACGGTAATATACTCGACTTCCGTTCGCAACAAGAAGCCGTAAACTACGCCATAGCTCTTTTCTCAGGATAAGACAAAGGAAAAGCCAAAGAAATTTGGTTGGTTGAACCTGCTCCCACAGTGATTGATAAATACAAAAAAGCTGTTGAGGCTCTAGGCGTATTTATGCAAGAACATAATTTGGTAAACGAACCGCAGGAAGTGTATAACCTAAAAGGTGATGCCGCACGGATTTCGTTTGTAAAAAACTTTAAGGAAGTGCAACGCCTTAAAACCCAGTTAGACCAATACACCGACATAACAGAAGAACAACTAGCCAAAATAGAAGCTATTTTACCTAATGAAAACTTGCAGGAGTTTAGGAGTTCATACATAGAAACGGCAAAACAATTAAGAGCTATCCAGCAAAGTGATGGCGACCAAGCACCACCCGAAATTCAACAATTGGATTTTGAGTTTGTGCTTTTTTGCTTCAGCTGTAATTGATTACGATTACATAATGAATTTGATAGCAGACAGCACACAAAAGAAACCTGCTAAGGAAAAAATGACAAAGGCACAAGTAATAAGTTTGCTGAGTGCCAATGCCAATATGATGGACGAACAGGAAGATTTAACAGAGTATATAAACGGCTTAGACTGGAACAGCGGACAAAATATAGAGACGCTAACCAAAGGATATGATACCTTTAAAATAGAGAAAAACGATAAAGAATTGGCTACAATTGCCCACCAACACGGATTGCAAACCGCAGACTTAAAAGCTTTTGTTGATGCCATTATAAGCCGAATGATTTTTGACGGTGAAAAACTCACAGACCTTTTAGAGCCTTTAGAACTTAGCTGGAAAGAACGCAGAGTGAAAGAATTGGAATTGATGGCAGATTTAGTATCACAATTAATAAAAATAGCTCAAGGGCGAAAAATATCAGGATTAGCAGCTTATGAATAACGAAATTAATTTATATCGCCCAAACGAACTTGCCCAACACATTGAGGTAAAGATTGATGAGGAAACTGTTTGGCTTTCTCTTAATCAAATAGCCCAACTTTTTGACAGAGACAAATCTGTAATTTCAAGGCATTTGCGAAATGTTTTTAAAGATGGTGAGCTTAGCTTTGAAGCAACTGTTGCAAAAATTGCAACAGTTCAAATGGAAGCTGGGCGTGAAGTAAAACGAGAAATAAAATATTATAATCTTGACGCCATTCTTTCTGTAGGATATAGAGTAAATTCAAAGCAAGGAACACAATTTCGAATATGGGCAAATAAGATTTTGAAAGATTATTTACTCAAAGGTTACACAATCAACAACAGAATGAATAGATTGGAAGATAATTTTGAATCCTTAAAAAACAAAGTAAATGAAATGGGCCTTCAAATAAGTTCAAATCTAATCCCCAACCAAGGCGTGTTTTTTGACGGACAAGTTATCAAAAATGCTACAAAGGGGCGTAGCCCAAAAATCTTCGTAGAATCAATAATGAATAAATTGAAAGGGGCGTAGCCCTGAAATCTTAATTATGGCAAATACATATACACAATTATATATTCAGTTCGTTTTTGCAGTCAAAGGACGAGAAAACCTCATCAATGAATCTTTCCGTGATGAACTAGAAAAAGTAATGTGTGGTATTGTTACCAATCATAAATGTAAAACCTATGCGGTTTATTGCAATCCCGATCATACCCATATTTTTGTGGGAATGCATCCTACAATTTCGCCTTCTTATTTAATGGAACAAGTAAAATCGGGGGCTTCAAAATGGCTGAACGAAAAAAAATATATTCCCAATAAATTTTCGTGGCAAGATGGATTCGGGGCATTTACCTATTCCAAATCTCATATTGACAACGTGGTAAAATATGTATTAAACCAACCAGAACACCAAAAGAAGCAATCGTTCAAAGATGAATATTTGTTGTTGCTTGAAAAATTTGATATTGATTTTAACCCTAAATATTTATTTGAATGGTACGAATGATTAATATATCAGGGCTAACGCCCCTTTGGTTTTTGGTGGTGGATAATTTTTCTACGAAGATTAAGGGGCTAACGCCCCTTTTTCTCAAACTTTTTAATAAAGGGGCGTAGCCCTAAAATCTTCGTAGAATCAATAATGAATAAATTGAAAGGGGCGTAGCCCTGAAATAAAAATATAAATGAATAAAGAAAATAAATTAATACCCGAATTGCGTTTTCCTGAGTTTGAGAATGATGGGGAGTGGGTGGAGAAAACACTTGGTTCAGTTGCTGAAATAGTTACTGGAAGTACTCCTAGCACAAGTGAACCATTATATTACAATGGAACAAAATTATTTGTATCGCCTGCTGATATTAACGATAACAGATATGTTTCACAAACAAAAACCACTTTAAGTGATATTGGATTTTCAAAGACAAGAAAAATTAAAGCCAATAGTGTTTTATTTGTTTGCATTGGCTCAACAATCGGAAAAGTTGCTCAAAACAAGTTTGAGTGTGCAACAAATCAACAGTTAAATTCATTAATTCCTTACAATGAGGATTCAAGTGACTTTTTATACTCAATTTTAGATTTTAATTCTACTAAAATAGCTTCCATCGCAGGAAATCACGCAGTACCATTAATTAACAAAACATCATTTTCTGCAAATAAGTTAAGCTTCCCTCCAACCACAATAGAACAACAAAAAATCGCATCTTGTCTTTCTTCTTTAGATTCAATTATTACGGCACAAGCAGAGAAAATAGAGCAATTAAAATTACATAAAAAGGGCTTGATGCAGGGTTTGTTTCCTGAAATAATTGATTAGAAGATGGCAAAAATTAAAATAAAAGATGTTGAAGTTACTGTTGTAAATGTAGCAAATACAGATTATATATGCCTTACGGATATGATAAAAGCGAAGGATGGAGAGTTTTTCGTTACTGATTGGTTACGGAATAGGAATACATTAGAGTATATAGGTATATGGGAACAAATAAATAATCCTGATTTTAATTATGGCGAATTCGCCATAATTAAAAGTAAATCCGGACTTAATAATTTTAAAATTAGTGTAAAGGAATTTGCCGAAAAGACCAATGCCATTTCTTTACAAGCAAAAGCAGGGAGGTATGGCGGAACTTACGCACACAAAGACATTGCCTTAGAATTTGCAATGTTGATTAGTCCTGAGTTTAAAATTTATTAAGTACTTAAATTTCAACGCCTAAAAGAAGAAGAACTAAAACTAATAGGCTGGTCTGCCAAACGAGAATTAACAAAACTCAATTACCACATTCACACCGAAGCCATCAAACAAAATTTAATACCAGAAGCACTTACACCTGTCCAAACAACTGTTGTTTATGCCAACGAAGCCGATGTGCTTAATTTAGCAATGTTTGGAATTACTGCCAAAGAATGGCGAGATGCAAACCCGAATTTAAATGGAAATATGCGAGATTACGCAAATATCAACCAACTGATTTGCCTTGCCAATATGGAAAACTTGAATGCAGTTTCTATTCAAGAAAAAATACCCCAAAAGGAACGACTCATTAAATTAAATCAAATAGCCATTCAACAAATGAAAGTGCTGATGGATGTTGAAAACAGAAAATTATTAAAATAAATGACAACTAAAGACCAACAAGATATCGCATCCTGTCTATCATCCTTAGATGCACTCATCTCGGCACAGGCGAAGAAAATTGAGCAATTGAAGTTGCATAAAAAGGGATTGATGCAGGGTTTGTTTCCGAAAATTAATGATTAGAAGATGAGCCCAATTACAAATTTTACAGACTTAACTGAAGTTGCTCTACATTTCCGAAAGGATTTAGTTGGAGACCATCGACCTTTGAAAGATTTAGTATTGCTATTTGCTCATAACGCAAGTGGTAAAACAAGATTATCGATGGAGTTTAGACAAATTGGCAAAACTTTCGATTCTGATGAAAATGTAACAAGTCGTGATACTCTTTACTTCAATGCTTTTACAGAGGATTTGTTTTCTTGGAATAATGATTTAGAATACGATACTGACAGAATACTTACTCTAAATTCTGATTCAGCATTTTTTAACGGTTTACGTGAATTAGAATTAGCTGCTAAAATACAATCATTCTTAAATAATTATGTTGATTTGAAGTTTGATATTAATTATGATACTTCAACAGTCGCTTTTTCTAGGAGTATTCTTGTTGATGGAAACGAACAAACTATTTCAAATATTAAAATATCGAGAGGCGAGGAAACACTTTTCATTTGGTGCTTTTTTATGGCTATTTGTCAATTAGCAATTGATAAAGACCCTGCTTATAATTGGGTGAAGTATATGTATATTGATGACCCTATATCGTCACTAGATGAAAATAATTCTATTGCGATAGCCTGCGATTTATGTAGTTTATTGACAAGTGAGGGCAATGAAATAAAAACTGTAATTTCTACACATCATAGCTTATTTTTCAATGTTCTTTGTAATGAATTTGGCAGAAAAGTAAAAAACAAGAAATACTTTTTACATAATAAAGGGGCTAGTGGGTATGCTTTGCAGGATACAAATGACACACCATTTTTTCATCATATAGCAACGCTTAATGAGCTAAAAAACATTATTGATAAGCAAGATGATGAAAATCCTCCCAAAATTTACACCTTTCATTTTAATGCATTAAGAAGCATATTAGAAAAAACGGCAACATTTTTTGGCTATGATAAAATTGATAAATGTATCAACGGTTTAGAAGATGAAGTTCTTTTTGAGCGGGCATTGCAATTATTTAGTCACGGCAAATATTCAATATTTGACCCTGTTGAAATGGGTGATGATAATAAAGACTTATTTATAAGAATCTTTAAAGGTTTCACGGACAAGTACGATTTCTATTTTCCGCAAATATTTAATAACGATATTAAAACAGATACAGAATCATAATGTCACATAAAGACCAACAACAACAACTGGGTAATACCCTTTGGAATATTGCAAACGATTTGAGAGGTGCAATGAATGCGGATGATTTTCGTGATTATATGCTTTCCTTTCTCTTCCTAAGGTATTTGTCCTATAACTACGAAGAAGCAGCAAAGAAAGAATTGGGAAAGGACTATCCAAACTTGCTTGAAACGGACAAGAAAACGCCCCTTTCAGTATGGTATGCATCTAATAAAGACGAAGTAGTTGAGTTTGAACAACAGATGCGAAGAAAAGTGCATTATGTTATCGAACCCAATCATTTGTGGAGTAACATCAGCGAAATGGCTCGTACACAGAATCCAGAGCTTTTGGTAACACTTGAATCGGGCTTTCGATACATAGAGAATGAATCTTTTGAAAGTGCCTTTCAAGGCTTGTTTTCTGAGATTAATTTGAATTCTGAAAAACTTGGAAAAACATCGGCGGAACGGAACAAGAAACTTTGTACCATCATTCAAAAAATTGCAGAAGGCATAGCTGAATTTTCTGCCGACTCAGATACGCTTGGCGATGCTTATGAATATTTGATAGGCGAATTTGCAGCGGGTTCAGGCAAAAAAGCAGGCGAGTTTTACACACCGCAACAAATTTCCACCATACTTTCTGAAATCGTCACCTTAGACAGTCAAGAACCAAAAACTGGCAAGAAAAAGAAGTTGGACAAGGTACTCGATATGGCCTGTGGTTCAGGTTCATTGTTGCTCAATGTGAGAAAGCGAATCAAAGACAGTGGCGGAAGTGTGGGCAAAATATACGGACAAGAAAAAAACATAACTACTTACAACCTTGCCCGAATGAATATGCTTTTGCACGGTATGAAAGATACCGAATTTGAGATATTTCACGGAGACACGTTGGAAAATAGTTGGTCATTACTTAACGAAATGAACCCAAGCAAAAAAACAGAATTTGATGCTATTGTAGCCAATCCGCCTTTTAGTTTGCGTTGGGAACCAAACGATACATTGGCAGAAGATTTTCGTTTTAAAAGTTATGGTTTAGCCCCAAAATCAGCAGCTGACTTCGCTTTTCTTTTGCACGGTTTTCACTTCTTAGGCAAAGAAGGAACCAGGGCTATTATTTTACCACACGGAGTTTTATTCCGTGGTGGTGCAGAAGAACGAATCAGAACCAAACTTTTAAAAGATAACCACATTGACACGGTCATTGGTTTACCTTCCAATTTATTCTACTCAACGGGTATTCCAGTTTCCATTTTGGTTTTGAAGAAATGTAAAAAACACGATGATGTTTTGTTTATCAATGCCAGTGAACATTATGAAAGAGGTAAAAGACAAAACACACTAAGAGAAGGAGAAAACGAAGAGCCAAACGATATTCGAAAAATTATTGAGACATACCAATTCCGACCAAAACATATTGAAAAATATGCTCGCAGGGTATCAATGGACGAAATTGAAAAGAATGGTTACAACCTTAATATTTCTAGGTATGTGAGTACATCAATGGACGAAGTGCAAATTGACTTGGAAGCCGTAAATACTAAACTGATAACATTAAATGACAGCATAAAAGAAAACACTGACAAGCATAATGAATATTTAAAAGAGTTAGGATTAAAGCCGATTTAAAATGCCTACGCAATTTGCAAGCACAATTAAATACCGCACAAGCAAACGCAAAACCAAAGTTTTTAATAGAGCTTGCAAAGCCAACGCAAAAGAAAAATGGTGTTTTCCAGTCCCATCAATGTCTCCTGGAGGCACGGAAGGGACATTAATAGCATTGGTCTATTTTTTGGGAGATAATAATACCGAAGAAAAACTCCATCATAAAATAATAATTGTAGTACCAGTAAGGTTACTAAAAAGTGATATTAGCTTAAAAAAACAAAAAGCGTTCGTGCTATCAAAAACACGAACGCTTTTTGTTTCAAAATTTATTTTTTAATCCACCAAAACGGCTTTCCCTTTAATCACATCGTCTTCAACATTTTTATACTTGATGTCGCGTTTTACGGTTCCATCTTTGTATTGTACGCTTACTCGTTGATTACGGTCAGCTATTTTTACATTGCGTAAAGGATTTAATCTTGCTGGGGCGTCTCCAACTTCTTCATCGCTCGATTTATTGGTTTGTAATTTTGGAGTTTCCGTTTTTGTCGGAGCCGTTTGTTGGAAACGAAGCTCAACGATACCTGCTTTCATCAAGAAACTCACGGTATCGGCGTTTACTTTATTCAAGAAATTTTTGAATAACTCAACGGCCTCAAATTTATAAATCAACAATGGGTCTTTTTGTTCGTAAGAAGCATTCTGTACCGATTGTTTTAAATCGTCCATGTCACGTAGGTGTTCTTTCCATTCTTGATCAATTACGCTCAAAGAAATGTGTTTTTCGATTTCTTTAATCAATTCACGACCATCACTATCAACACCAGCTTTCAAATTACAATACAAACCAATATTTTGGTTACCATCGCCCACAATTGCAATAAACGGTTCATCAACCAAAGCACGACGGTCTTTCAATACATTTTCCAAAACAGGCAACATATTTTTACGAATCTCATCATTTTTGGTTTTGTAGGCTCTTTCGGCTTGTAAATATAGTCTATCTACCAGTTTTGGGTTTCCTTTCGTGAATTCTCCTCGTGCAATTTCTGGCTGAATCGCCAATTTTTGTAAACAACGCAACTCAAACTCATCATAATTACCTTCGGCATTCATCACGATGTCGCTACAAGTATCGTACATAATGTTGGCAATATCCAACGAAAGACGGTCGCCGAAAAGAGCATTTTTACGACGTTTGTAGATTGTATCACGCTGAACGTTCATAACGTCATCATACTCAATCAAACGCTTACGAGTGCCGAAGTTATTTTCCTCTACTTTCTTCTGAGCTCTTTCAATCGAACTCGTAATCATTGAATGCTGAATAACTTCACCCTCTTCCATACCCATTTTATCCATTACGGAAGCGATACGGTCAGAACCAAACAAACGCATCAATTGGTCTTCGAGCGACACAAAGAATTGTGAAGTTCCGGGGTCTCCTTGACGACCAGCACGACCACGTAATTGGCGGTCAACACGACGAGAGTCGTGACGTTCGGTACCGATAATGGCCAATCCACCAGCCGATTTACTTTCTGATGTTAGTTTAATATCTGTTCCACGACCAGCCATGTTGGTTGCAATCGTCACAGTACCTGGTTTACCAGCTTCAGCTACGATATCGGCCTCACGGGCGTGTTGTTTGGCGTTCAATACTTGGTGCGGAACTTTGCGAAGTGTGAGCATTCGGCTCAAAATCTCAGAGTTTTCGACCGAAGTTGTACCAACCAATATTGGGCGACCTATACTTACCAATTCCGTAATTTCATCAACTACGGCATTATATTTTTCACGAACGGTCTTATAAACTTTATCTTCTTGGTCTTTTCTTACAATATTTTTATTGGTCGGAATCGAAACTACATCTAATTTGTAAATTTTCCAGAACTCCCCTGCTTCGGTTTCGGCAGTTCCCGTCATACCAGCCAATTTGTGGTACATACGGAAATAGTTTTGAAGCGTAATCGTTGCGTAAGTCTGAGTTGAATCTTCAACTTTAACATTTTCTTTTGCTTCAACGGCTTGGTGTAAACCATCTGACCAACGACGGCCATCCATGATACGGCCAGTTTGTTCGTCAACAATCATTACTTTATTATCCATCACAACGTATTCAACGTCTTTTTCAAATAAAGTATAGGCTTTCAATAATTGGTTAACGGCGTGAATACGCTCGGCTTTGGTAGAATAATCACGAATAACTTCGTCTTTTTTCAAGATTTTTTCTTGCTCATTCAAGTCTGACTTTGCTATAGCCGCCAAATCAACACCTAAATCGGGCATTACGAAGAAACTATGGTCTTCGCTTTCGCCTGTCAAGAAATCAATTCCTTTATCAGTTAATTCGATTGAGTTATTTTTTTCGTCGATTGTAAAATAAAGTGGAGCATCGGCTTCTGGCATTAACTTTTGGTTTTCTGCCAAATAGATTGCTTCGGTTTCTTGCAAAATGGCCTTCATTCCAAACTCCGAAAGGTATTTAATCAATGGTTTGTTTTTCGGTAAACCACGGAACGCACGGAATAATGCGACTCCACCATCTTTTTTATTTCCTGCGACAATCAACTTTTTGGCTTCATTCAAATAGCCATTTGTCAATGCTTTTTGTGCTTCAACGATTCTTTGGATACGTGGTTTCAAAGAAATAAATAATTCTTCGTCACCCGTGCGAGCCATCGGGCCACTAATAATCAAGGGTGTACGAGCATCATCGACCAAAACTGAGTCAACCTCATCGACCATTGCGTAGTGGTGTTCACGCTGAACGAGTTCTTCGGGGTCGTTTACCATGTTATCACGGAGGTAATCGAATCCAAATTCGTTGTTTGTTCCGTAACAAATTCCTGCACGATATGCAGCACGACGAGCGGCTGTGTTGGCAGGATATTTATCAATACATTCACAAGTGATGCCGTTAAATTCAAAAATTGGCCCCATCCACTCAGAGTCACGACGAGCCAAATAATCATTTACGGTTACAATATGTACGCCTTTTCCTGCCAAAGCATTCAAAAACGCTGGGAAGGTTGCAACCAAAGTTTTACCTTCTCCCGTTGCCATTTCCGAAATTTTACCTTTGTGAAGTGCCGCACCACCGATAATCTGAACATCATAATGCACCATGTTCCATGTCATCAAATTGCCTGCGGCCATCCATTGGTTTTGCCAAATAGCTTTATCGCCTTCAATCGTGATGTGTGATTTTCTCATGGCCAACTCACGGTCAAGGTGCGAAGCCGTAACAGTAATAGATGGATTTTCGGTAAAACGACGAGCCGTTTCCTTAATAATCGCAAATGCTTTTGGGAGGACTTCTATCAAAACAACTTCCAGTTCTTTGTTTCGCTCCAATTTCAAATCGTCAATTTTCCTGAAACTGATTTCTTTTTCGTCAACCTGCATATCGGGATTATTGTCGATGCTATTTTTGAGCGAGTTAATTTCGTCATCAATATGCGAAAGTTTTTGAGCAATATAATCTTGAAGTTCTTTTGTATTTGCTCTAAATTCATCGTGCGAAAGGTTCACCAATTTTACGAATTCGTCATTAGTGAGTTTTACGTAGGGTTGTAACTCTTTGTTATCTTTATCAGACTTCGTACCGAAAATCTGGCTGATACCTTTTGTTAAAAAATTAAGCATTTTATATTTCTTGTTCGTTAATTCTCTTCTTTTGTGAGGTTTTACTGTCAACAAATACCCAACCAAAGATTAAATTCTGACAATAAGTCAAGGTTTTTATATCTGATTATCAGAGTATTAGTATTTAAGGTTGCAAATTTAACCTTTTATGGCAGTTTTATAACTATAAATATAAGAGAATATTGTGCCTTCGTCTTCGATCAAACACCAATTTGTCTCAGGGAAGGCACTAATTCGACTTTTCTGTAATCTGTTATATTTTTTTATGCTTTATTTTATGCAAACTTGATTTATTTCCGTTGTCCTAGACTTCGCTCAAGGCAACGCGGAGATATCAAACTTGCTTGGTTTGGCAGTGGTTTAAAACCCAACCGATTTCATTTTCAAGCCAGTTGTTTCTTCCAGACCAAAAACAAGATTTAGATTCTGTACAGCTTGACCAGAAGCTCCTTTGGCTAGGTTATCAATAATGCTTGTAATCAATAAGTTATCATCGTGTTTTTCTAAATGAAGAATACACTTATTTGTATTTATGACCTGTTTTAAGTCTATTTCGGTAGCTTGGCTCAAGTGCGTAAATGGGTGCGAAGTATAATATTTTCTATACAATTCTTTTGCTTCTTCAATCGTTCCTGTAAATTTGGTATAAACATTCGCCATGATTCCTCGGCTGAAATTTCCACGATAAGGAATAAAGTTTATAGATTTGCCAAAAGCAGGGTGCAAAGTTTTAATACTTTGATTGATTTCCTTTAAATGCTGATGTGTAAATGCTTTATAGATAGAAATATTATTATTTCTCCAGCTAAAATGCGTGGATGCCGAAAGCGATTGCCCCGCACCTGTGCTACCCGTTACGGCACTTACGTGTACGTCTTCATTCAATAATCCTGCATTGGCCAAAGGTAATAAAGCCAACTCTATGCTCGTGGCAAAACACCCTGGATTTGCTATTTTGGTAGCTGTTTTTATCAAATCACGCTGTAATTCGGGTAATCCATAGACAAATCCATTACTTTGATCGCGGAAATCGGTGCTTAGGTCAATGATTTTTAGGCTTTCGGGAATGTTATTTTCTGCCAAAAACTTTTTCGACTCGTTGTGTCCTGAGCAAAGAAAAATTGCTTGAACTTTATCGAAAGGCATAAGTTCGGTGAAAAGTAAATCGGTATCACCAACTAAATCGCTGTGAGTTGAATAAACTGGTTTTCCTGCTTGGCTCTTCGAGTTTACAAAAATTATATTTACCTGTGGATGATTGAGCAAAATACGGAGCAATTCGCCTCCTGTATAGCCAGCTCCACCAATGATACCGATATTTATTTTCATTTATTAATTGCTATATGCAATAAGCCGTAAGCTTTATGCTTTAAAAAAAGTTCTTTTTTGACTACAAAACTAAGGCTTAGTGCATATTGCATAAAGCATATTGCAAAAAAAATTAAACAATCTATCATAAAATTACGCAAGCTATCAGATAAAACTCATATTTTTGAGGAAATTTCAAAATCAAACACTAATGACTCTTTTAGAAATTCCTTGGAACGTCAATCCTATTATAGCAAAACTTGGTAGTTTTGAATTACGCTGGTATGGACTTTTGTTTGCATCGGGCTTTTTGTTGGGCTATCAAATCATGCTCAATGTTTTTAGAAAAGAAGGCAAATCAGAAAAAGACCTTGATGCACTTCTTTTCGTGATGATAGTAGCTACTGTACTTGGTGCAAGATTTGGGCACTATTTCTTCTACGAATTCGATGATTTTCTAAAAAACCCTGGGGCATTTCTGCTCGACATGATTACACCTCCCTATCAAGGTTTGGCAAGCCACGGTGCTTTGGTAGGAATCGTAACTGGATTGATTTTTTATGCTCGTAGCCACAAAGATCAACCATTCTTGTGGGTTGCGGACCGAATAGTAATTACGGTATCCTTATCAGGTTTTTTCATTCGTATGGGAAATCTGATGAACCACGAAATTGTGGGAAAAGAGAGCAACTTGCCTTGGGCATTTAGATTTAATCTTTTTAGTATGTCTCCCGACGGAAATCTTGTGATGACACCCGAAGGTTTTGCTCGCCATCCTGCACAGCTATACGAGGCACTTTCCTGCTTAGTCTTATTTGGATTTTTGTATTTTCTTTGGAATAAATACAAGGAACAAACTCCTCGTGGATTATTGCTTGGAATCTTCTTGATTTGGTGCTTTGGTCTGCGATTCTGCTACGAATTCTTGAAAGAGAACCAAGAGGCATTTGAAGACAAAATGACGTTGAATATGGGACAAATTTTGAGTATTCCTGCCGTATTGCTCGGAATTGGTGTTTTGATTTACACTTTCACGAAAGTTAAAAATAAGGAGATTGCTTAAAACTTTTTTAGTAAAATATACAAAAGCGGCTCGAATTTTAAAATTCGAGCCGCTTTTGTTATTATGCTATAATTAATTATTCGTTGCTTTAATAAAGACTGCCTACTATTGAATGAAGAATATTATTATCAATCTTCGGCAAATTCCATTAATTGCCTAACGTTACTTACTACTTCGGTATTCTTTGGTAAATCAAGACCTTGAGCAATTACTTGATAACCAGTTAAAAGAATTTTTATATCAGGAAATGTATCACCCAGTTTGTTGATGTATTGTTGTATATCATCTTGCCCAGGTGTCGATGTAATTACCGTAAACAAACAATCTGGCTTATGATGTTGACAAATAAACTCTAACTCCGAAAAAGGCATACTTTGACCCAAATAAATCACTTTGTTGTTTCTTGCACGTAAAATAAAATTTGCAAACAAAAGTGGCATCTCGTGAAACTCGCCTTCGGGCGTATATAAAATGTATGTCTTAGACTCAGATGTTGGTTTTATGATTTGTCCATCAATCGCAACCACGATTTTTTGTCGAATCAAGTTGGTGATAAAATGTTCTTGTGCGGGACCAATTGACCCTGTTATCCAAAGCGTGCCTATTCTGCTTAAAAAAGGATAAATGATATTAATCATCGTATTCTCAAAGCCAAACTGGAGAATATTGGTTGACATGATTTTCTCGAAGCGTTCTTCATCAATGTCAATCATAGCAATCGTGAGGGCGTGAATCTGGTCGGGATAATTGAGCTGTTTATCAGAAATTGTCAAAACTTCTTTTGATAACTGTTCTAAACTCAACTTGGCAATCTCGGAGATTTTGTAGTTGTGGTCTTTGAGTAATGAAATATTCAGAACCAGCTTTAAATCTTTATCATCATAAGTACGAATATTGGTATCAGTTCTTTTGGGATTGATAATGTTGTATCGTTGTTCCCAAATCCGTAAGGTGTGGGCTTTGATACCAGATAATTGTTCTAAATCTTTAATCGAATAATTACTCATTTCTTTACTTTATTGAAAAGTTAGTTTAGCTCCACATTCAAGTTTCTGCACGAAGTTATCCCAGATTTGAGAGATAAAATGCACTTTCGGCCTTTTCAGATATAATATCAAAGTATAAAAATAACAGATTAGGGGTGTTTATGTTTTAGAAAAAGCAGTTTTTTTTCTCAATTATCATTAATATCTCATTTTCAGACAATTACAAACAAAAAACTTATTGTTTTTTATAAAAAAAGCCAGTCTTGAATCTTCAAAACGGGCTTCAAAATATAATCTCAGAATATAATTATTCTCTCAAGAAAGGATATTCTGCATCCATATAAACATCTTCAAAAGCGGCTTCCGGCTCTGGATATGGTGATTCTTCTGCAAATTTTACTGAAGCCTCTACCACTTCTTTTACTTTAGCGTCAATTAAATCAAGATCGCCTTCTGTTGCGATACTGTTGGTCAAGATGCGATCACGAACCATTTCGAGCGGGTCACGACTTTTCCATTGCTCAACTTCTTCTTTTGTGCGGTATTTTTGTGGGTCAGACATTGAGTGTCCACGGAATCGGTATGTTTTAAACTCCAAGAAAGTTGGGCCCTCGCCTGCTCTTGCACGGTCAGCGGCACGTTTTACTGCTTCGTGTACCATTTCAACATCCATTGCATCAACTGGCTCGGATGGCATATCATACGCCTCACCGATTGTGTAAAGCTCACGTACATTTGAAGTACGCTCAACCGATGTACCCATTGCATAACCGTTATTTTCTACCACAAAAATTACCGGCAATTTCCATGTCATGGCCATATTGAACGCTTCGTGTAATGCACCTTGACGCACCGCACCATCACCAAAATAGCACATGCACAGGTTTTTAGTTCCTTTATATTTTTCAGCGAAAGCGATACCAGCACCCAAAGGAATTTGAGCACCAACGATTCCGTGTCCACCGATAAAATTAACTTCTTTGTCAAAAATGTGCATCGAACCGCCTTTTCCTTTAGTTGTTCCTGTCACTTTTCCGAAAAGTTCAGCCATGATTCTGTTTGGGTCAGTACCAAGTGCCAAAGGATGCCCGTGGTCACGGTAAGCAGTAATCCATTTATCGTCTTTTGTTAATGCCGAAACCGCTCCTGAAGAACAAGCTTCTTGTCCAATATATAAGTGACAAAATCCACGAATTTTTTGCTGACCATATAATTGCCCTGCTTTTTCCTCAAATTTTCTTTGAAGGTACATAGATTCGTACCAATACATATAAGTTTCTTTACTGTATTTAACCTTTAGGGCTTTTTCTTTAGTAGATGCCATTTTGACTTCTTGAATCTTTTATGGTGAATGTAAATCTCTTAGAATTAATACAAATTTAGGAATAAAAACATTAGACTCAAAGAGTTCTGAGTTCTGAATTCTGAATGTTTTATTCATCATTCGTTAATTATAAACAACTTATACTTTATGAAAGAATTTTTATGAAAGGTTTTTATGAGCTAAAACCTCTATGGGATTAAATATTGATAACTTAGCAAATGATTATTCCTTAACAGAGTGCCGACCAAAATTTGAATACAAAAATGCCTATTTGCTTTTCAACAAATAGGCATTTTATGGTTCGTTTTATCAAAACTACACTTTGATTTCAACATCAACACCACTTGGAAGCTCCAATTTCATTAAGGCATCTACTGTTTTCGGACTTGCCGAATAGATGTCAATAAGACGCTTGTAAGTACACAATTGGAACTGTTCACGTGCTTTTTTGTTAACGTGAGGTGATTTCAAAACTGTGAAAATTTCTTTACGAGTTGGCAACGGAATTGGACCGCTTACAACTGCACCTGTAGATTTTACAGCTTTCACAATTCTTTCAGCCGATTTGTCCACTAAATTGTGGTCAAATGACTTCAATTTGATTCTGATTTTTTGTGACATTGGTTCAAATTTTTAGAGTGATAAAAAAGCTTATCGAAAGAACCATTCGCTTCGACAAAGCAACGTGATACTTTTCAGTATCGGGGTGCAAATTTAGATAAAATATTTATTATTTGCAATTTTGATTTTTAATGACACACTTCGGTTGATAATCCCTCTGCCTCAAAGAATGATTTCAATAGCTTATCTGCAGTGAAAAAAACATCTGAATGGTGTGATAATGAAATTGCAGTCGAAAATTGAATACGATATAAAGTTCTTAGTCCTTGCCTTCCATATTTTGTGGTCAAACCTCTTCCTGTTTCAATAACAATACTATCTGTTGCAATAAAGGTGTATTTTTCAAAATCAGTTTCAAACAATTCTAATGTTGTTTTTGCTTCTAATTCAGTAATTACTTTTGTGCGTACTTTTTTCCAAATTTTAGAGGCAAACTCTATTTTTGCTATTTCTGAAAGAAAAATAGTTGTAATTTTTTGACTTGTAAATAAGTTTTCAAGTTCCTCTGTACCTGTTTCTCTTGTGATACAGTTTTACTAAAGAAGATGTATCTAAAAATATTTTCATAATTCAGACCTTCTTTCTTCAATAATTGAGTTACTAAATGAACCTTTAGAATTTTCTAAATTTTTTTGGCTTTTTGAAAATGAAAAATCAGACAATGAAAATCCTTTTTCCGTTGGTGTTTCTACTTCCTCCAGAAATGTAACAATAACTTTTACAGGATTTTTCGTTGAATATTCTTTGTCTAATTTTACATAACCATTTAGATATGTACCAACAATTGCAACCATATTCTTATTAGTTAATTTTACATTAAAGTTACTCTAAATTGCAAAAAACAAACCATTTTACCCAAAAATGTTTACAAAACCGAGTTTTCTGGCTTTCCTCCCAACTTGTACGGGTAATCGGTTGTATAGTGAAGCCCACGACTCTCTTTGCGTTTCATAGCACATTTGATTACCAACTCGGCACATTGAACCAAATTTCTCAATTCACATAGTTTCATCGAAAGTTTTGTTTTCTTGTAGAATTCTTCGGTTTCTTGTTTTATCAAATTCAAACGTCGCATGGCACGCTCCAAACGAAAATCTGAGCGAACAATTCCGACATAATCGGCCATCATTCTTTGTAATTCTCGGAGGTTGTGGGTTACCAAAATTTCTTCGTTCGATTGTTCTGTTCCGAATTCATTCCAATCTGGCAAATTCTCTTGAAAAGTCAAGGTGTCAAAATCTTCGAGAGCTTCATGGGCAATTCGATGTCCAAAAACGGCTGCTTCGAGCAATGAATTGGAAGCCAAACGATTTGCTCCGTGCAAGCCGGTTGACGAACATTCGCCACAAGCAAATAAACGATTAATTGTTGAATGCCCCATTTCATCAACCAAAATTCCGCCGCACAAATAATGGGCAGCAGGTACAACTGGAATCTGGTCTTTGGTAATATCAAGTCCGATACTCAGACATTTTTCGTAAATATTAGGGAAATGTTGAAGTATCAATTCTTTTGGTTTGAATGAAATATCAAGATAAACGTGGTCTTCGCCAGTTTTTTTCATTTCGGCATCTATTGATCGAGCAACGATATCACGAGGAGCAAGTGAGCCTCGTGGGTCGTAGCCGTGCATAAATTCTTCGCCTTTTTTGTTTTTCAAAACTCCACCTTCGCCACGAACGGCTTCGGTAATCAAAAAACTTGGATATTCGCCAGGATTGTAAAGAGAAGTTGGGTGAAACTGAATCATCTCCATATCACGTACACGACCTTTGGCACGATAAACCATTGCGATGCCATCGCCCGTGGCAATGACAGGATTGGTTGTTGCCGAATAAATATGTCCCGCTCCGCCCGATGCCATCACAGTCGTTTTGGATAAAATCGTTTCGACTTCGCCCGAATACAAGTTTAATGCATAAACCCCGTAACAAGTTACGTCATTAGTTTCACGGTTTACTTCGACGCCCAAATGGTGCTGCGTGATTAGCTCAACCGCATAATAATGCGTTAGGATTTCAATATTTGGGTTTTTGCTAACTTCTTCGAGTAATGCACGTTCGATTTCTTTGCCTGTGATATCTTTATAGTGCAAAATTCGCTTTTCAGAATGCCCGCCCTCACGAGTGAGGTCATATTCGCCATCATGTTTATCGAAATTTGTGCCATATTCTATTAGTTCTTGAATACGGTCGGGACCTTCTTTCACTACAATCTCTACGATTTTTCGGTCGCAAAGGCCATCGCCAGCGATTAGAGTATCGCTAATGTGTTTTTCAAAAGAATCGGTATCTGGGTCGAAAACTGCCGCAATTCCACCTTGAGCATATTTGGTGTTGGTTTCATCGGCATTTACTTTTGTCAAAACCAAAACTTTACCTTTTGCCGCGGCTTTCAATGCGAAACTCAAACCCGCAATGCCAGAACCAATAACTAAAAAATCTACTTTTGTCATTTTCAATGAGTGAATGAACCTACTCTTATTTTTTGGTTCAAAATTAATGGGGAATTTATTTTTAATATCTCATTTTTACACAATCGAATATAGTATTACCTAACTTCTCTATAAAATTGACAGAATCCTTTACATCAATATCAGAAATGTTATTCTTTGAACCATCTTGAATATTTAAGTCAGCTTCATGAACGATTTGATTTCTACGAGTTACTAAAGTCTCTAATTGTGTTTTGACATCTCTTTCGTTGATTTGCATCAATATTGATATTTTTTGCCATTTATGCTCTTCTTTCCAAATAAGGCTTAGACCATCTCCAATATTTGTTGGTGTTTGATAAGATACAGATTTATGTTTTAAAACAATCTCTCGTTCAAACCAATATTCAGGAAGTTCATCTGGTAGGGGTGGACGACTTGGATTTAAACTTCTCTCAAAAGTAGTTTCTCTTATTTTTTCAAGTGTTTTAGCGGAAAGTGTAAAACCTTCATATTTACTTGTTCTAACCCTTTGTCCATTAAAAACTTCAATCATACCTATTCTAATCAATTCATGAATAAGTTTATCCAAAGCACTTATTGTATAAACAATTTCGGCTCTCAATAAATCAGATAAGTCATTAGAAAGTTTTTGGTTATTTTTGAGAAAATCGTATAAGCTATCCAATCCCGAACATAAGCAATATTACGCAAAAACTGGCTCTTGGCTATTTGCATGGTTTCCAATAGTGATTATTTGTCGTGCGATTTTTTCAAAGTCTTCTCTATACTTATCTCGCATTTTTACATAATTATCAAATAAATTTCCAACAGCCAAGTTACGTTTATCATCAAAAGAATCTCTAATTTCAATATCTGTTAAAATAAAAACAGGTTTTCCAATGGCGTATGATTTGTGTATCATTCCTTGAAAATCTGGAATTTCTGCAATACAAAAATCAATAGGAATTTTTGCTTCTGCATAATCACTGTCTTCAAAAAGCATAGAAGCTTTTCTTAGAGCTGGAACAAAAACATCTCTAACCGAGTCTTTTATTCCCTCAATCGAATATTTTGCACTTAATGTAGCCTTACCCTTTCTTACATTGAATTTTTGTACAATTTCACCTATAAACTTTGGTCGACTATTAGATAATGGATATGCTGCATTAATAAATGTATCTCTCATATTATCTGCCCATTCTACCCAACGTGGTAAAATAGTCGCAAGAGAATTAAGAGCCATTATTGAAAATGGGTCAGGATTCGTAGGTACTATAAAAGCATCACTTAGAATAAAGAAGTTTTGATTAATTGCACTTAGACCTGGATTCAAATCTATCAAAACGTAATCTATATTGTACTTTTCAGAAGTTTGGTTGATAAGTTCATTAAAAGCTCCTGGAAGATTCATAAGGGCTGTGATGGCATTATTAGAGTTTTGAGCAAAACTTAACGAGGCATCATATTCGCTCAAATTAGCATGTCCTGCCAACAGAAAAAGATTTGCATTCTGACTTGGAGAGAAACAAGTTACGGCTTCAATTGGCTTCGGTTTACCTTCAAAAGCAACCTTAACTCCATCTTTTATATTCTGAAACTTTGTTGAATCTTCGGTATAGTAATCATCAAAACTATCTCCTAAAATTAAACTCGAAAGATTGCATTGTGGGTCGGCATCGACTAACAATACTTTTTTATCAAGCATTGCTAACATCCACCCTAAAAAATAGGTGGTGGTAGTTTTGCTAACTCCTCCTTTATGATTGAAAAAAACTATTTTAACAGCCATGATAAATAAGCGTTTAGATGACGCCAATTATAATTCAAATATACAGCTAAATGTTAATGAGGTATTCAAAGAAAGTAATTTCTTAAAATAGATGAATATTTCCCTATTTATTCAAATACAAAACCTATTTCTCCCAATCAAAAGACCTCTTGATTGCTTTCTTCCAACCTAAATAAAGTTTTCTACGTTCGGCCGCTTTCATTTTTGGTTTCCAAGTTTTGTCTTTGCCCCAGTTTTGTAGCAAATCGTCTAAATTTGCCCAAAAACCAACTGCCAAACCTGCGGCATAAGCAGCACCTAGTGCGGTAGTTTCAATCATTTTCGGGCGAATAACTGGCACTTTGAGCATATCTGACTGAAATTGCATCAATAATTCATTCACAACCATTCCGCCATCAACTCTAAGTGATGTAACCTCGATTCCCGAATCTTTTTCCATTGCTTCCAATACATCCCTTGTTTGGTAAGCCGTTGCTTCCAAAACTGCACGAGCGATGTGTCCCTTGTTTACGTAGCGAGTCAAGCCCGCAATTACACCACGAGCCGATGATTTCCAATAAGGTGCATAAAGTCCCGAAAATGCTGGAACAAAATATGCTCCACCGTTGTCTTCAACAGTTTGTGCCAAAGCTTCAACATCAGCACTTTTTTCTATCATTCCCATATTGTCACGAAGCCATTGAACCAATGCTCCCGAAATTGCTACCGAGCCTTCGAGTGCATAATGAACTGGCTGATTTTCAAACTGATAGGCAACCGTTGTAAGCAAACCCGCTTTCGACGGAACGATTTCTGTACCTGTATTCATCAACATAAAACAACCTGTTCCATAGGTGTTTTTTGCTTCGCCTGGTTGGTAACAAGTTTGTCCGACGAGGGCGGCTTGTTGGTCGCCCAAGATTCCTGCCAATGGCACGCCTTGCATTGTTTCTGATTGGATATGCCCATAAACTTTGCTACTTGGCTCTATTTTGGGCAACATTTTTAACGGAATATTCATTATTTGAGCCAATTCTGCATCCCATTGAACGGTTTCGAGGTTCATCAATTGCGTGCGACTGGCGTTGGTAACATCAGTAATGTGCAAGCCACCTTTTGTGGCACCCGTTAAATGCCACATCAGAAACGTGTCCATATTTCCGAAAATTGCTTCGCCTTTTTCAGCATCCTCACGCACACCTGCTACGTTATCAAGAATCCATTTGATTTTCAAACCACTGAAATAGGTTGCCAATGGCAAGCCTGTTCGGTCTTGAAAAAATTGTGAACCATGACTTTTCGTGAGAGAGTTCACCGTTTCGCCTACACGAGTATCTTGCCAAACAATGGCGTTGTAGTAGGCTTTTCCTGTGGTTTTATTCCAAACAACGGCTGTTTCTCGCTGGTTCGTTATACCGCAAGCGGCAATATCTTCGAGTTTTATATTTTTGTCGATACGAGCCAAAGCGATTACTTCGAGCGTGTTTTTCCAGATTTCTTCTGAGTTATGCTCAACCCAACCTGGTTTTGGGTAAATCTGCTCGTGTTCTTTTTGAGCAAGCGAAACTATTTGCCCTTTTTTATCAAAAATAATGCAACGAGTGCTGGTTGTACCTTGGTCGATAGATGCTACGTATTTCATAGAATGGTTTTGTTGAATAGGTATTTTTATAAGGTTGAATTTGATGGTCAAATATAGGAATAAACTTGGTACAGAAAAATGACAGGGTGAAAACATGTTCTACAAAAAGTTTACTTTCGCTCAATCAAGGCCATGTAAAAACCATCGAAGCCATCTTTGGCGGGCGAAGTGCGTTTTTCTTCAATTAGTTGATAATCAGGGTTTTGAGCGATGAATTTTTGTACTTGTTCTTCACTTTCTGATGGTAAAATACTGCATGTGGCATAAACCATTTTACCGCCATGTTTGATCATTTTTGAATAATTTGTAATGATTTCGGCTTGGGTTTGTTTGATTTTTTCCAAGAAATCTTTCTTCAACTTCCATTTTGCGTCGGGGTTTCGGCGTAAAACTCCTAAGCCCGAACACGGAACATCGAGCAAAAGGCGGTCGGCACTTTCTTTTAATCTTTTTATGGTTTTCGCTTCAATGAGTTTGGTTTCAATATTGCCAATTCCGTTACGTTTGGCTCGGCGTTGAAGTTCTTGCAATTTATACTCTTCTATGTCCATTGCTATTACTCGCCCTTTGTTTTCCATCAAAGTTGCCAGATGAAGCGTTTTTCCACCCGCACCCGCACAGGCATCGATTACTCGCATTCCAGCTTTTACATCCAGAAATGATGCAATCAGTTGACTACCAGCATCTTGTACTTCAAACATTCCTTTTTTGAAAAGTTCGGTAGCAAAGACATTGGCACGTTTTGGCAAAACTAAAGCATCGGTTACATTGGGCAAAGTTTCTGTATCAATACCAATTTCTCGGAATGCTTTTTTCAAATCTAACTTATTAACTTTCAGCGTGTTGGTTCGCAAAATTAAGCTTGCTTGATGATTCATAGCGTGCAATTCTGCCTCCCAATTTTCGCCCAATTCTTGTTCGCCGATGGCATCCATCCAATCGGGAATTGATTCACGCACTTTTCGGATTTCTTTGGCTTCTTCTTTTCGTGCCAGAATATCTTTGGGATTTAGTATCAAAAACTCATTCCATTCAGGTAATTTATCGCCTTGAAGTAGTCGCCAAGAGCCAAAAAGCTGCCAAAACAAGGCTTTTTCCTCCACTTTTACACAATTTATATTTGAAACGAATTTCAGCAAACGCCACCAACGGACAATTTCGTAGGTGTTTTCGGCAATAAATGCTCGGTCTCGGCTTCCCCACTTTTTATTAGATTTTAAAACTTGCTCAATAACCTTATCCGCTTGGCGATTTTCGTTAAAAATCTGTTGAAGAGCAAAAACTATGGCTTCGACTAAAACTCGGTGATATTTCATAAAAAACTCTTAAAAATTAAAGCAAAATTTTGTTAAAACATTCCATTTTCTTCGGAAAACTTTTCAGTTTTGCTATCCTCATTAGTAAACATTTTATCAAAATTAACCTTCTTTTTGGTAAGCAATGAAAAAAAGATTTTTTTCAAACCTTTTTAATTATTTAGTTTTTAGGATTTCTGCCCAAGAATTGGTCGATTTTAGCCAATATTTTAAAGAAACCGACCTTAACGGTAGTTTTTATTTATACGATTTTAACAACAAAATTTACAAAACAGATAAAGCAGATTTTATGCGAACAACGTCGCCCGCCTCGACTTTCAAGATTCTAAATTCATTGATTGTCTTAGAAATTGAATCGATTAAAGATGAAAACGACGTAATAAGTAGTCCACGGTCAATAGTGTATAGACCACAGTAAGGTAACTAACAAACAGTCTTTTGGCTGTTCTCAATTTTGTCAATTAATCTTATCCCTATTATCTAAAATGTGATGGACAAAAACGTTGGCTATCAGTTTGAAACAAAGGCCTTACGCTGAACGAAGCCTATAAAAACTCAATGGTATGGTTTTATCAGGAATTGGCACGCCGAATTGGAGAAAAAAATATAAAAAATATTTGAAGGCCTACAAATACGGCAACCACAATATCGAGAAAGATTTAACTACTTTTTTGCTATGTGAAAGTTCGGCTTTTCATACTTCGAAAAAAAGTAAGTTAGCTTTTTTGGTAAAACTTCACAAAGAATCACAATCTTTATTTACTTGCCTTACGAGTACATAAACCTTTAAAAAAATAAATACCCGAATTTATTGCGAAACATATCTCCATCACGATTAAAGTCTTGCAATAAATGGGTATTTTATGAATAATTTAGGTTTTTTCGGTCGAGAAATGTCTAATTTATTCTTTTTCTTGACCAATTCTATTCATCAATTTTTACATAACCCCAATTTTCGCCTGAACGGATTCGGTTTAATTGCGTATGCGTAATTCCGAACTGTTTGGCAATCATTTTTAGGCGAGTATTGTCGTGTTGAAGCATTTTTTTTATCATTATAACCTTTGTTTCGGTTAGTTTGTAATTTTTCGTGCGTCTAGGAATCGGCTTATTTATAACCGCAGGATTTAGCTTATTATGAGCCACCATTTCATCTTTTGTAGCCCATTTGAGGTTTTCGTAATGATTACTCTGCTTATCAAAATCAAGATGTATCACAAATTTGTGGTCGATGCTTGGCTTTTCGACGAAAGTCTCGGCGATCAATTTATGAACATATCTATTGAATGATTTACCTTTTGGTAATCTGATATTGAGCGATTTATAACCCTGAATCACAGAACCTTTTATAATTTGGCCTTTTTCGTTACTTTGAAAACTTCTCAACCTACCAAAATTTGAAACTTCATAACGGGGCGGTTTTTCAACACCCTCAACATCAATTACAATTGGAGTCCATTTTTCTGTCCAAAGAATTGCTTTCTCACTATTCATACCATTACTCATCACAGTTCATGATTTAATTAAAAAAACGATATGTATTTTATCTACAGTCAGAATAACTTTTTGTTTAGAAAAATGTTTGTTGATTTATAAATATTTGTAAGTCAGACAATTATCGTATTTTAAACTCCACTTAACTCTTCATAAGCCGCTTGCAAACTACGTAAAATACCGTCTCCTCTCATTTCGGTGACACCCGGAACTGCCGTTGTTTTCAAAAACTCTTCCTTGGTTTTGCCTGCTTTTATTTCTTTTTCGGTAAATACGAGAAGTTTAGCAAGATAATCTTGAAAAACCTTAATATCTTCCTTCGTTCCAGTGATTTTTTCGGAGTCGAAGGCATGACCAAATACGAAAAGTGTTTCGTTATCGAAAGTCGAAAGGGCTTTATCCAATACAGTAATCCAGCTTTTTATCGAAGCCCCAGCCGCTCTGTCAACAAACGGAAAACGACGATTGAAAACCAAGTCTCCCGCATGTACGATATTGGCATGCTCAAAATGAATAAAACTATCGCCGTTTGTATGTCCCGCTCCGAAATAATGAGCTTTGATGCTTTCTTTTCCTATTTTTTGTTTCCAAGTATCAGAAAACGTTACATCGGGATAAAGTTGTTTATCTTCTGATTTTTCAACGAATTTTCGTGAGCAACTACGTGTTCGACCAAACCTTTGAATGAAATATTTCCGCCTGAGTGGTCGCCGTGATGGTGCGTATTGATTAATAATTGAATCGGTTTTTCAGAAAGTTTTTTCAATTCATCAATCAAATGCTTCGATTGGTCGGGAAATTGTGAATCGACAACCGCAAAACCTTTTTTAGTATTTAAGTAAGCAATTGTGCCACCACGCTCAGTGAAAACACCTACACCACCACGTAACTCACGCAATTTGTAAGGATTTTCAGCCAGCATAGTTGCCAATAATTCTTTACCCGAGAGAGCAAGCGTGCCGAGTGTAAGCCCCGAAGTTTGAATAAAATTTCTGCGATTCATAGTTTTGTTTTTTTATTTTAAAGAATAAAAATAATGAATATTTTAGAAGGAAAAAGAAACCAATGCAAAAACTACTTTACTATGTTAATTTGAGTACAAAAATTTAATCCTGTAAATCTAAAAATCTCTTTAATCCTGTCTTAGTGCTGCTTCTATCATATATTCTACTGAAACATCATTAGAGAGTAAAAGTTTTAGCAGGCTGTTTTCACGAAACCTCATGGCTTTCATAATTTCTTTAGTATTCAAGCCTTTTTGCTGAAAATGTTGGGCTTTTCCTGCAAAGTCCTCAAAATATTGGAGTTTCTGAGTAAGCATTTTCTTGCCATCTTTTAGGCGTGGATGATGCCCACAAAATATCACATCAAAATCATAAGTCAGAATTTTGCGAAAAGCCTCCACTTGGGGCCAAAACTGTTCGCTTTTACGAAAAATCCTGATTTTTACGCCCACGTACAAATCTCCCGAAAAAAGCCATCCATTTTCTTTTTCCAGAAAAACCGTGTGGTCTTCGGCGTGGCCTGGCGTAAAAATGGGTAAAAGTTTATGATTGGGTGTTTCGATAATTGCTTCAAAATAAGCTACTTTTCCTACAAATGGATTTATTTTTCCGAAAAGAAATTTTTCGTAGGGAAGAATCTCAAATCCTTGACGGAGTTTTTCTTGTGTGAAAAGATGTGCATAAACTTGGGCGTTATGAAATTTGGCAAGTTTGGCGGTATTTCCCGAATGGTCCTCGTGCCAGTGCGTAAGCAAGATTTTGTCGATAATTTTGTTTTCAAAAGCCTTTAGTACTTTTTCTTGGCAATTGGTTTGAGCGGTGTCAATCAACACATTATCAATGAGATAGCAATAAACACTCAACCGTGGCTTACCAATTGGCGAATATCCAAAACGAAACATTTCGACATCGGCAAATTTTTGATGTTTTAGATATTGCATGGGTTTGATTGATAAAGTTTTTTTGCCTTCGATAGTATATTTAATCTAACTTGCTAAAGTAGCGAAAAATAGGGTTTTTATTGTTTTTGTGTAAGCCTATTTTTAGGACGAGACACATTGAACCAAAAATCAGCCAGACAGCGGCTTCGCCCAGACCCCGAAGTTGAAAACGCCGAAACCCTCAACTAATCCGACTCCAATTAGTTTCATTACTTCTTAATGCGTTTACATGCTGCTTAATCGGTTGATTTTCAGTGGCTTCGAGTTCAGGGTCATTGTCCAAAATCTCCAGGACGGCCTCACGGGCATATTTCAGAATCTCGCCATCTTTGGCCAAATCCGCTACTTTTAGGTCGAGCATTCCACTTTGTTGCGTACCAGCCATGTCGCCAGGCCCACGCAACGATAAATCAACTTCCGAAATCTCAAAACCATTATTGGTTCTTACCATCGTATCAATTCTGAGTCGAGTATCTTTGCTCAATTTATGGTCGGTCATCAAAATACAATACGACTGCTCGGCTCCACGCCCCACACGCCCACGCAACTGATGCAGCTGCGAAAGTCCAAATCGATTAGCACTTTCAATCAACATCACCGAAGCGTTTGGTACATCAACTCCAACCTCAATTACAGTAGTTGCCACCAATATTTGTGTTTCTTTATTCTTGAAACGTTGCATTTCATAATCTTTTTCTTTCCAACCCATTTTTCCATGCACAATACTTAAAGGGTATTCTGGAAAAGCCCTTGAAATACTCTCATAGCCATCCATTAGGTTTTTGAAAGATAAAGTTTCCGATTCTTCAATGAGCGGATAAACAATATAAACTTGGCGTTCTTTCTGAATTTCGCTTCTCAAAAACTCAAACACACGCAATCGGTCAGCATCGTATTTATGTAGCGTTTTGATGGGTTTCCGTCCTTTTGGAAGTTCGTCAATGATAGAAATATCCAAATCTCCGTAAAGCGTCATGGCCAAGGTGCGAGGAATCGGCGTGGCGGTCATTACCAAAATGTGCGGTCGGAAATTTTGGTTTTTATCCCATAACCTTGCTCGTTGAGCTACGCCAAAACGGTGTTGTTCGTCAATCACACAGAGGCCAAGATTTTTAAACTGAACGTGGTCTTCGAGCAAAGCGTGGGTGCCGACAATAATATTGATGCTGCCATCGAGCAAACCCGCATCAATGATTCGGCGTTGCTTCTTTCCGACCGACCCCGTGAGTTCAACAATTCTAAGCCCCATCAAATCGGCAAACTTTTTCAGACCTGTGTAATGTTGGTCTGAAAGAATTTCGGTCGGAGCCATCAAGCAGGCTTGGGCGTCATTATCAAGAGCCAACAACATAGTTATAAACGCCACGATTGTTTTTCCGCTTCCTACATCGCCTTGCAGCAATCGGTTCATTTGTTTACCCGAACGCATATCTTGGAAAATCTCACGAATTACTTTCTTTTGAGCATTTGTCAATTCAAAAGGCAAGTGATTTTGGTAAAACTCGGTTAGTAACTTTGTTTTATCAAAAACCTGTCCCGCATAATCGTGCTTACGAATGAGTTTTTGTTTAATCAATCGAAACTGATTATAAAACAACTCCTCAAACTTCAATCGTCGTGTGGCTTGCCGAAGTGCTTCTTGGTTGATTGGTAAATGAATATGATAGATTGCATCTTGTTTAGAAATCAGTCGAAATTTCTGTACTAGCGGTGCGGGTAAAGTTTCTCTGATATTCGTAACAGCCGATTCGAGCAAAGTACGCATCCAACGGCTAATTTGCTTACTATCAATATATTTTCTGCGAAGCTTATCGGTCAACGGATATACAGGCTGAAAATATCCTCCTCGTTCGTTCTCAGTCGTAAGCACGTCCATGTCGGGGTGGGTTATTTGCCATTTACTACCAAAAGCACTTGGTTTTCCGTAAACAACATAATCGCCTTGAAGGCGTAGATTTTTCTCAACCCACGTAATACCTTGAAACCATGTTAGTTCTAAAACGCCCGTTCCGTCGGTAAACTGCCCCACTAATCGGGCCTTTACACCCTCACCTACTTTTTCCCACGAACGAAGCCGTCCTTTTATTTGGGCGGCAACCAACGTATCGTTTAAATCGCAGATTCTGTGAAATTGTGTTCGGTCTTCGTGGCGAAAAGGATAATATTCTATCAAGTCACCAAAAGTAAAGATTGTCAACTCTTTATTGAGAATCTCGGCTTTCGAAGGCCCTACCCCTTTTAAATACTCTATTTTGGTGTCAAAAAAAGATGTTCTACGCTCGCTCATGTGCCGAAGTTAGCAGGTTGAATAAATTTGAGCAAGTTTTTTTTGAGAAATTAGAAAAATACTTTTACCTTTGCACTTAGAAATTAGAAATGGAGTTTGTAGCTCAGTCGGTTAGAGCATCGGTTTGTGGTACCGAGGGTCGTGGGTTCGAGCCCCATCTTTCTCCCCAAAGAAAAGGTTTACTTGAAAAAGTAAGCCTTTTTTCATTTTTAACGTGTTTTGTGGTACCAAGGGTCGGGGACGGTGCGACGTTTCGCTTAGAGCCCCATAACAACGTGTCCCGAACAACGTGTCCCGAACAACGTGTCCCGAACAACGTGTCCCGAACAACGTGTCCCGCTTTCTCCCCTTAATAAAAGGCTTACTTGAAAATTAAGCCTTTTTTCGTTTTTAGTGTGTTTTGTGATTAATCCATGGCAAGGATTTTGGGTGCTTTTTTGAAAGTTATCTTATCTTCGCTTTTTTTTGTTTTATATTTTTCACTAAATTGAACCTTCATAACTTTGTATTCTATGTTTAAAATACTAATATTTCTATTCATATCTACACACATCTTTGCTCAGACTTTCAAACAAAAAATTGTTGATGAATGGGTCAAAGATAATATTTCACTCTATGATGGTAGCCCGATTCTAAAAGAAGACGTTCGTAACATGCAGTTACGCTATACATTCATGGAAAATGATTCGTTTCAAATAACCATAAACGGCAAAACTGGGCGAAGTACGTACCAAGTTAAAAATGACACTTTGTATTTTGCCAAAAATGTTGCTTTCAAGATTGAACGTTTAGATGACGTAAAACTTGTTTTTCGAGCAGTAATTTTAGATTCGGTCGATCAGTCAAAAGCCTTGAGATTATCTTTCATTCCTGGTCGTTTTCATAATATAGGCTTTACACCCCAAACATATCGGACGAAAGGTCAAGACACAATTTATGTTTCTAAACATAATTATCTTGAACCACACTTTATTGATGCCGACAGGTCAGCTTCTCAGTTTATTTCCGATAATTTCTTTTTTCCTGAATATAAAGCTGGTAATTTTTACGCCCGATTCATCATTACCAAGCATGGTGAGATTAAGGGAATTGAGGTCTTAGAAAGTACCCATGAAAATTATAATAAGTATCTGATAAAAGCCATCAAAGCAACCGCAGGGAAATGGAAACCTGCAGTTTGGGAAGGAAAACCCATAAATACTGAAATAAAGATGGGCTTTGATATGGGTTGGACTGAAAAAATGAAGAATAAAAACGGAAATGATGCTGCTCAAAAAGATACTGTTGATTCTAATGAATCGGATTACTTTCTGATGCAAGGTAATTTTTATGTGGAAGAAAAAAAATATAACTTAGCAATCAAAGAACTTACAAAGAGCATTGCTTTAGACCCACTAAATATTGATGCTTATTATGCTCGTGCAGCAGTTTATGCTCTCACAATAGATGTGCAGAAAATGTGTCTAGATTTGCAACAACTTAAAAATATGCAACAAACCAAAGGAACAGAACTTTGGAATAAATTTTGTCAAGACAAAAAGAAAACCCCTTCGCAAAACTAACGAAAGGGTTTTATATATTTTCTAAGTTTACGAAATCCAACTAAACTGATACTCGATGTTTGGTATTTTCGTACGTTCGGCTACTCTTCTTAATCTACTTGGCATGGCCATTAAGTAATCACGAGCTTTTTCGCCAGCATCATTCAAATTTTGAATACCATCAATCTTCCAGTCTTTCAACAACGACTCCATAATTTCGATGTAATCATAGGTTGTATAAACACCCAAACGTTGAGCAGCATCCGAAAAATGAGAAAATGTTTGTCCCAAATTTAATCCCGACTCACGCAAGAAATGAGCTGGCATTGCGATTTTCTTCCTCATCATGTCTTCAAAAGCCAACATCATTTCTGATGGATCAACTTCAAAGATATTACTGATAAATGTTTTGTAGGCACGAGCATGACGCATTTCGTCAGCCGCAATTACACCACAAATTTTTGCTAATGGTGTATTTCCATAATCTTTTGCCAATTTTGCAGTATTTCGGTGCGAAATATTAGTCGCCAATTCTTGAAACGATGTATAAACAAAGTTTTTGTATGGGTCACGACCTGTACCAATATCAAAGCCATCAGCAATAAGATATTGGGTTGATGTTTCCATCGCACGCATGTTCACGCGACCCGATAGATACAAAAACTTATTTAATAAATCTCCGTGACGGTTTTCTTCGGCAGTCCAAGCACGCACCCATTTAGCCCAGCCATTTGGCTCATTTACTTGGTCAACACCTACAACTTCAATCAACCATGATTCATAAGTCGGAAGAGCTTCTTCGGTAATTGTATCACCAACTAAAACCGCAAGGTAATCATAAGGCAAATCTTTGGCAGTTTCTCTCAATTCTTTTACTTGAATCAAAAAGTCTTCACTTTCTGAATTTGGTAAAAAATCTGTTGGCTGCCAGTTTGTATCAATCGGTTTTAGAAATTCGTCAACGAAATAGTCAATTTTTTGACCAACGAATTTCATTACCTCTAATCTCATATTGGATAATTCCATATTAGTTTCTGAAATGTAAAGTTTAGTTTCAACAACGGTGCAAGGTAGTTCTTATTTAGAAAAAAAAGTAGAATATCACACTTTTTCTGCAAACTATGTGCTTTTTACGTATTTTTGTAATATGAAAAAGATGATTGATTATATTTTAAGTTTGGTTTATTTGGTCTATTTTGGACTATTATTAGTCGTGTTTCACATATTTCAGTTAATAGCTTTTACTATTTTCGGAAGAAATGCCCAGCAGAAAGTTGTCTTTGTGCTAAATTTTTTCATAACTTACGGTTGGTATATTACTGGTACAACTGTGAAGTTTACACAATTGTTTGAGCTACCAACCGGCCGATCAATAATTTTTGTTACTAATCACCAAAGCACGTTTGATATTCCAGCTATCTATTGGTTTTTGCGTAAACATCAACCAATTTTTGTATCGAAAATCGAATTGGCGAAGGGAATTCCAAGTATTTCGTATAATCTGCGTAAAAGCAAAGCGGCTCTTATCGACCGTAAAGATGGCAAACAAGCAGTGAGCGAAATCTTGCGTTTGAGTAAATATATTGGTGAAAATAATTATTCTGCAGTAATATTTCCAGAAGGCACTCGTTCTCGCACGGGCGAAATGAAACCTTTTGCCGCAGGTGGAATAAATGCCTTATTAAAAAAAGCACCTAATTCTTTAGTCGTACCGATTGCTATCAAAGGAAACAATAAATTTGACCCAAAAGGCGGACTTTTTCCCTTAGTTTCTTTCTCTAAACTTTCTTGGACAGTCCTTGAGCCAATCGAGCCAAAAGGTAAAACAGGCGAAGAAATTGCCAATTTGGCACATGAAGCTATTCGTTTAGTTATGGAAGTGTAAGTAACATATTCTTGATAAGAATTTTAAAGCCCAACTTAAAAAATCAAGTTGGGCTTCTCTATAGAATGAACAATATTCGCTCATTCAATCATTAAAATTAAACGCCAGCCGTTTCGACTTCTGAAGCGATTTTCTTCACTAAACCTTGCAAAACCTTTCCTGGTCCACATTCTACAAATTTTGTTGCACCATCGGCTACCATATTTTGTACTGACTGTGTCCAACGAACTGGGCCAGTAAGTTGTGCAATCAAATTTGCTTTGATTGTTGCCACATCGGTTGATGGTTGTGCATTTACGTTTTGATAAATCGGACAGCTAGGCGTCGAAAATGATGTATTTTCAATCGCCGCGGCTAATTCTTCCCGAGCTGGCTCCATCAATGGTGAGTGAAATGCTCCACCAACTGGTAAAATTAATGCTCTTTTTGCACCTGCAGCTTTTAATTGTTCGCAAGCCACAGTTACAGCTTCGATTGTTCCTGAAATAACTAATTGGCCTGGACAATTATAGTTAGCGGCAACTACTACGCCGTCGATCCCTGCACAAATATCTTCTACTACATTATCGGCTAAATTTAAAATTGCCGCCATTGTTGATGGATTTATCTCACATGCACGTTGCATCGCATTGGCACGTTGCGAAACAAGTTTCAATCCATCTTCAAACGATAATGCTCCTGCTGTCACTAAGGCCGAAAATTCTCCCAAAGAGTGACCGGCAACCATATCGAGTTTAAAATCTTCGATGGTTGAAGCCAAAATTACTGAATGTAAGAAAATTGCAGGCTGAGTTACATTGGTTTGTTTAAGTTCTTCGTCAGTTCCCTCAAACATTATTTTTGTAATTTCAAAGCCTAAGATTTCATTGGCTTTTTCAAACATTTGGCGGGCAGATTCCGAACTTTCGTAAAGATTTTTACCCATTCCACTAAACTGAGCCCCTTGCCCAGGAAAAACATACGCTGTCATATTTTATTACTGGTTACTGGAAAATTGCGGAGCCGCCCGTGCGGTTATTGGTTTTGAGTTATTCCTCCTCATTCCCTAACTCAAAACACAACATTTATTTTGTCTGCAAACTTTTTTTAATATCAATCCTTTCCGTAACCACCATTGCCATTGAGTATCGATGCTTGATGGATGAGTAATAACGCTCGGCATCTAATCTTGAAGAAAAATCGCCCGCTTTGAGTTTATAGGTTGGTTGGCTGAAAGTAAGATAGGTATTAAGTTCAGGAAAGTTTTGGTAAATAAATACTTTTGCTTCATCCACGCCTCTGCGGTCATTACCTACATATATTTGAATTCGATAACCAGTTGAAAATCGAGCGTTTTTGTTTCTTTCAGCAATAGAGTCAAGAACAATATCAACTTGCGAATTTACTTGCTGTGGAAATTGAACGGCTATTCCGCTGGTCTTTTCTTTAGTAGACACTTTTTCACTCGGTGATGCTGCTACGGGTTTAGAGTCGTATTTCACACGAACATCCGAAAGGTCTTCTTCATAATTACCAATACCAGTATTATTGTTTTTAGAAGGTGTTGACGACCGACTACAAGCACCAACAATTATTGATAGACAAATACAAAGTATTACTTTTGAAAAAATCTTCATTGTATATTCTTTAGATTTTGAGCAGACCTCACTTTTATCTATTATTGACGGTCAAAATTATAAAAATATTCTTTCTTAATGATAAAAACACCAAAAAGATGTTGGTATTGTTTTAAATAATTTACTTCGGTTTCAACAAAGACCCACTCATATCGACTGATAAAGTGGGTCTTATAAGGCTTATTTATGGTTTTTGTTTTGTCTCGAATCTTATATCCAAAGTCTATTTTTTCGCCATTTCTTCTTCTTTTAGGCTTCTACGCAAAATCTTACCAACATTTGTCTTTGGTAATTCGGTGCGGAACTCAATATGCTTCGGACATTTGTAAGCAGTGAGGTTTTCTTTACAATATGCCTTTATTTGTTCGGCTGTAAGGTTCTGGTCTTTTTTCACTACAAAAACTTTCACAGCTTCGGTCGATTTTTCATCTGCGACTCCAATACATGCAACCTCCATAACTCCTGGGCAAGTTGCTACTACATCTTCGATTTCGTTTGGATACACATTAAAGCCTGAAACCAAAATCATATCTTTTTTTCTATCCACAATCTTAAAGTAGCCATCGGCACTCATTATACCCACGTCGCCCGTTTTGAACCAAGATTTTCCTTCACTGTCAATAAATGTAACTTTAGCAGTTTCGTCTTCTCTTTTATAGTAGCCTACCATTACTTGCGGACCGTGAGCCACGATTTCGCCTGCTTCGCCAATCTCTGCCCATGTTTCATCATCTTTCAAGATTTTGACTTCAGTGCTTGGCCACGGAATTCCGATTGTGCCAACACGATTTTCCCCAATAAGTGGATTCGATGTAAGCACAGGTGAAGTTTCTGACAAACCATAACCCTCGGCTGGAAGATTTCCTGTCAAATCTTTCCAACGATTGGCCACAATACCTTGCAAGGCCATTCCACCTGCCGATGTGATAATTAATTTACTAAAATCAACTTCTCCGATTTTTGGATGGTTCAATAAACCGTTATACAAGGTATTCACACCAGTAAATACATGCGGAGGATATTTTTTCAAATCTTTGATGAAAGCTTCCAAATCACGAGGGTTCGTGATGAGCAAATTCATCGTGCCTGTTTTTAAGGCCGTAAGAGCATTTACGGTAAGGGCATAAATATGATAAAGTGGCAATGCCGCTACCACGACGGGTTTTTCATCGGTAATTTTATCGGTCAAAACTCCTTGCCAAACATTATTGGCTTCCAGGTTTGAGACAATATTTCGGTGCGTTAGCATTGCACCTTTAGATACGCCGGTTGTTCCGCCTGTATATTGAATAAAAGCTATTTCCGAATTATTCATCGATGGCTTTTCCCAAGTTTGGCTTGCACCTTTATTTACTGCATCCATAAAAGACTGTGCAGCAGGCAAGCTGAACGCAGGAACCATTTTCTTGACGCTCTTCACCACAAAGTTCACAATTTGCTTTTTAGGAAAACCAAGCATATCACCCAATTCTGTCACGAAAACATGCTTAATAGCAGTATTTCCTATAATTTTTTCAAGGTTTGAGGCGAAATTTGCCACAATCACGATAGCTATTGCACCTGAATCTTTAAACTGGTGTTCCATTTCGCGTGGCGTGTAAAGCGGATTGGTGTTTACGACTGTAAGTCCCGCACGCAATGCACCAAACATTGCTACTGGATATTGTAATAAGTTCGGCATCTGAATGGCTATTCGGTCGCCTTTTTGCATTCCCATATCTTGCAGATATGCCGCAAAATTTCGTGAAAGCGTATCGAGTTGACCATAAGTGATTTCTTTGCCCATACAAGCATAGGCCGACTTATGACTAAATTTCTTAAAGCCATCTTCCATCAATTCTAAAATCGAAGGATAAGCTTCTGGATTAATTTCGTAGGGAACACCCTTTGGATAATATTTTAGCCAAGGGTAAGTTTCAGTGGTAACAGGCATGTTCTTATAGTTTGTTTGTATTTTTTTGTGTAAAAATAAGACGATTTATTGATTAGAAGTGATGAAAAAGCAAAAAAATGTCTGATAATCAGAATATTTAACATGTTTCTAATATTAGAAGCACTTTTTGGATTAATTTTGTCAATCATTTTGCGAAAATTTTCAAACAAAAGGATTTTCATTTCAATAAGTTAATTATTAAATTCCTTGAATACTTTTTCAAACGAAAAATCGGATATAAAAGTCAGTGTGATGGTTTTGACTTATAATCACGAAAAATTTATTCGTAAAACCCTCGATTCGATACTTTCGCAACAAGTCAACTTTAAATTTGAAGTTATCGTTGGCGATGATGCATCTACTGATTCGACTGCCGAAATCGTTAGAGAATACTATAGCATATATCCAAATATTATTGTACCAATGCTTCACGAGAAAAATCTCGGTGGATTTGGTAAAGCCAATACTTTGTCGGCACTTGCTATTGCTAAAGGAAAATACATTGCCCCAATGGATGGCGACGATTATTGGACTTCCGACCAAAAACTTCAAAAGCTGGCTGATTTTTTAGACCAAAATTCTGACTTCGTGGCTTGTTTTCATAATGCTGAAATTGTTTTTGATGATGATTCTCACCCGAATCAGTTTGTGAATGCACCTGACCAAAAGGAAGTCGTAATGGTCGAGGATTTTATTGGAGAAGATGAAGTATGGTTTATAGCAACTTCGGCGATTTTATTCCGTAATGGTGTAATTACGCATTATCCGCAATGGTTTCATGAGTCAAAAAGTGGCGATATTCCTCGCTATATTTTGTTAGGAAAAGGTGGCACTAAGTTTAAGTATATCAACGAAACGATGTCGGTATACCGCAAAAACCGTAATAGCGGCATGAGTTTTACGGATGGCTATAAAGATTTTGATTTCTTACAAAACCGCATCGGAATGTATCGTGGAATTGACCAAGAATTAGATTATAAATTTCACGAAACACTTAATAAAAACATTGCACGATATTACCTGATGATGCTTGATTGTAAGCAGTTTGTAGGCAAGTACTTTAAACAGATGCCAACAGCGATTACATATTTAAGATTAGCAAAACCAAGTCAAGAGATAAGAAAAGAGATAATCAGAGAATACATTTTTCCGAAATGGCTAAGTAATCTTTACAGTTTCTTTGCTCTTCTACCTCATCGAATTAAGAAAAGTTTTTAGTGTTGTATTTGTTGCCAATTGTTTTTTAACAATTGTGTAACAAAATTCACAACCTGCAACAATGTATAACATTACAAAATATCATGGCACCAAAAGTAAGCGTTTGTGTTCCGACTTATAATCACGAAAAATATATTCGTCAGACCCTCAATGGAGTTTTGATGCAGCAGACAAATTTTGAGATTGAAATCGTAATCGGTGATGACGCTTCAACAGATAACAATCAACAGATTATTCAGGAATATGTTGATAAGTACCCAAATATATTTCAAGCGTTTTTACATAAAGAAAATCAAGGCCCGAAAGAACCAAAGGAGTTTGGTGGTAGAAATAATGTTTTGGGACTTCTGAAATCCTGCAAAGGCGATTACGTAGCACTTTGCGAAGGCGATGATTTTTGGACAGATCCCCTGAAACTACAAAAACAAGTAGATTTCATGGAAGTAAATCCAAATTACGCCATTTGTCACCATAATATGCAAGTAATTTATGAAGATGGTTCACCCGAACATTTTTTCAATGACGAAAATCAAAAGACAGAATCAAGTATTGTGGATATTTTGGAAGACCGTTGGTTTATTGCTACTGCTGCTACACTTTACAGAAATATTTTCCGTGAACAAGACTTTGTAGAATGGCACAGCCGTGCCGCAGCAGGTGATTGGGCCTTGGTAATTCAGTTGGCCGCAACAGGTAAGATTCATTACATCAATGATGCTATGGGCGTTTACCGCAAGCACCATGGTGGTTTGAGTAATATACAATCTTCAAGCAATTTGTATTTTCTACGAAACCGCCAACAAATGTTTACTGATATTAACGAATGGTTAAATTTCAAGTACAATACCACGATTCAGCAAACACTGATATCCTACCAAAAACAAATTCAAACACTTGAAGCGAAATTTTATTAATTTTACAAAAATTGTGGTTTAAAGCAGTATTACTTAATCTAATTGCTCTTATTTTTTTAACAAATATAATTTGCTTAATGCTTATTTCGTAAAGCTTAAAAGCAAAATCAGGGGTTTATGTCTCACAAAATAGCAATCGTTACACCTCTTTTTAATGACTGGGATTGCCTTTACAAACTCGTTGTAGATGTTCGTAAAGTGCTTTCGCCTACCCAATTTGCTGATTATCGAATTATTGTTGTAAACGATTGTTCGAGTTTAGAAGTTGATGCTACAAAACTGGTTGGGCATCCTGTTGAAATAATTCACCTCAACAAAAACCTCGGTCATCAGAAATCTATTGCCATTGGAGTTTCATATTTGAATAAAAATTCGGAGCAAGATTTTGTTGTGGTTATGGATGTTGACGGCGAAGACAAGCCCGAACATCTAACGATTTTATTGGAAGAAGCTATCGAAGGTAATGCAAATAAGATTGTTTTTGCCCGCCGTACAAAGCGAAAAGAGAGTTTTTACTTCAAGATATTTTATAAAATTTATAAATTCATTTTTGTTTTTTTGACAGGAAAAGTTATAAATTTTGGTAATTATTCAGTAATTCCGAAGGGTTTACTCGACAAAGTTGCCCATATTTCTGATATTTGGAATCATTATCCTGGTGGTGTTATTCGTTCTCGATTGCTCTATACATCGGTTGGTCTAGAGCGTGGAGAAAGATATACGGGAAAATCAAAAATGAATTACACATCTTTAGTGATTCATGGATTGAGTGCAGTAGCTGTTTATGTCGATACCGTTTCTGTCAGATTGCTAATAGCGGTTTCATTACTTATTATGTCCGCAATTTTTGGAATTTCTTTAGTTTTTATTTTCGATTACCATATTCCGATTTGGGGCTTACTCTTGTTTTTTGGAATTTTGAGCCAAGCATTTCTAAGTACCTTGATTTTAGTTTTCACGGTTCTTTCTTATCGTGTAAACTTCAATTTTCTTCCTGCAGTTCATTTTCAAGATTATATCCAAACTGTTGAAAAAATATAATTCCAATTACGAATTTAGAGTATGTATAAAAAATTCATCACCTACTTGTTGATATTTCTACCAATTATTGGCTTTTATGTATTTGTTTTTCATAATGCTTTCAATATCGGTTGGAATGACGATTGGCACGGAATCGAAGGTTTTTTGGCGAGTTGGATGCAGCAAGAAACGTTCTCCGAAAAAATAGCTTTGTTGTTTTCACAAATGTGTGAACACCGAATTTTGTACGTACGTCTTAGCACACTACTTTGCTACAATCTTTTCGGAGAGGTAAATTACAAGATTTTGATGCTCATGGGCGTTTCTTATCTGCTGATTTTACCATTTGTTTTCTACCGAGTTTTGCGAGAAATCAATCTAAAGTTGGCTTATCTTATTCCAATCATTTTTATTGTTTTCAATACACAACCCATCGAAAATATCTTTTGGGCGATTACTTCTCTTCAACCTAATACTGTTATAATTTTTGGTCTTTGGGGTTTTTCTCTTTTGTTGTTTTACAAGCAAAAATGGGCTTTTTACTTTGCTAATATCTTATTTTTTGTGGCAATGTTTACAAATGGTAACGGAATGTTTTCGTATGTAGCGGCCATTCCTTTGATTTTATATACTCGCACACGTAGCGAGAAGATACAGTTTTTGGCTTTTACTATTTTTTCGTTTTTACTCTATTTCTATGATTTCAAACAACCTGGTATTCGTCCTGATGTGAAGATAAATTTCATAAAATATCCACATATCATTGTTGGAGATATTTTTGCGTTCTTTGGCTCTCCGATTGACAGCACCGTTCAGTTTTACAGCACAAATCTTAAATATACCGTTGCCATTGCAGCAGGCGTTTTGATGCTTGGTTGGGTTTTGTATATACTTTTTAGCTTTGTTTATTTTTGGTATCTAACTAATTATAAAGGTTTTACAAAAGAAAAAACAAGTGCCCTGTACCAAACTATCTTAAAACACCCCAAATTTAATCTTTACTTATTGGCGGCTTTCATATTTGTTGGTTTGAGTGGAGCAGCTTTTGCGGCCTCTCGTGCCAGTCAAGGGCTCGAACAAGCATTTGCAAGTCGATACAAAACAGTTTCATTGATTTTGTTTGTGGTGGTTTATCTAAGTTTCTATAATATTATTCAAGCCAAAAACTGGAGAAAATATTTGCAGATTTCGATACTCGTTACGGTGTTGTTTAGTGCCTTTTCATATTACGAAAGTTGGGATGATGTTGAAAACCGCAGAAAATTCTTCGGAACAACAATTTTGAACTGGAAAAACAACGGACGTTATTATTATTATGCCTTCAATAATTCCAGAAATCCTGACGACCACGCTCCTATCAACACTTATCAACGATTACCGACTCCTCCATATAACTATGCAGGTTTCGTACATGGAGTTATGAAGTATGTTAACGACATTTTGTGGATAAGTCGTGTACATTTCAAAAACTACACACCTCCTGCCGAAATTGATGATTTAAATCAAGCATTATTCAAAAATCAAATTAAAACTAACATGGGCGTACTGGTAAACGTCACCGAAGGCTCAAATACTTTCAAGATTGAAATAAATAATGTTTTTGTGCCAGCCAATAAACGATACGACGGCTATTATGCTATTTTTAGCAATAATACGAATCGTTTGGCTTTTCATCTTGAAACAATTGCCAATAAGTTGACGACATTTCTTACAACTCAACAATACTACAATAATCGTATTAATATGCTTATTGCCAAACCCGATTTACCAATTGGAACTTTCAATATGCAAATCGGAAAACTCGAAAATGGCAAGTTTACAATCTTAAAAGAAGAAATTATAGAACTAAAATAAGTCAATTGGCTCAGACAATAAAAATTGTATTTTTAGACTTTAAGTCGAAAAAGTATGGAATCAATCTGTTGCTCCCTTTGTCGGCGAATTTATTCGCTGTGTATTATAATTAAGCTAAAAGATAAATAATAAAAAAAGTCTCTTTAAGGGATGAGATACACAATTTTAGGAATTTATGGAAAAACTAACAATAATTGGGGGTGGAATGACGGGCCTTGCAACGGCCTATATTGCAGCCAAACAAGGTGTGAAAGTAACAGTAATTGAAGGAAGCGATAAATTTGGCGGACTTCTCAATACCTTTGAAATAGGTGGAAACCAACTCGAACACTATTATCACCACTTTTTTACACAAGATGCCGAGCTTCGTTGGTTGCTCGAAGATTTGAAAATATCTGATAAAGCATTTTATAAAAAAACCACAATGGGGGTTTTCCGCAATGGAAAAATATACGATTTCAATTCACCGATTGATTTATTGAAATTTAAGCCAGTAGGTTTAGTCGGTAAAATTCGTTTTGGCCTGACGAGCCTTTTCTTGGGTAAAATGGCCAAATGGCGAGAAAACGAAGGAATTCCGACTCTTGATTGGTTTTATCGTTGGGCTGGCCGTGATATTACTGATGCTCTGTGGAAGCCAATGCTCAATATTAAATTTGGGCCGTATGCCAATAAAGTTCCGTTAGCTTGGATGATTGGGCGAATGGCTCAACGCCTAAACTCTCGTAAAGGTGGCGACGAACGCCTCGGCTATATCAACGGTAGCTGGAAAACCTTGATGGATACGCTGATTTCTCGTTTGGAGCAAATGGGTGTAGAATTAATAAAAAATGAGCCAATAGAAGAGTTTAGGATAACAAACGGAAATGTACAAGGCATCATAACAAAGAATATGACCATTGATGGCGGAAAGTTCCTTTTAACGATTCCGTCGCTTTATTTCGATAAAATCAAAAATTGTCCGCTCAATGCCAATGGCGTTGAATATTTCGGAGCAGTTTGTACAATTTTAGAATTGAAAAAATCTTTCAGCCATATTTATTGGATGAATGTTGCTGACGAAGGCTATCCTTTCGGTGGCCTTATCGAACATACAAACTTTATTCCGAAAGAAGAATACAACGGCTCGCACATTGTTTACCTTTCTCGTTATTTTGCGATGAGCGAACCTTTGGCAACGATGACAGAAGAAGAAATCAAAGCTGTGATGATTCCGCCTTTGAAGAAAATCAACCCTGAGTTTTCGGAAGATTGGATAAAAAATGTGTTTGTTTTTAAAACCAATACCGCCGCAACAGTTTGCGATTTAAACTTCTCAGCAAAAGTAACCAGTTGCATAACTGCTACCGAAAATCTATATTTGGCAAACATGGTGCATATTTATCCCGATGAACGCAGCACCAACAACTCAATCAGAGTAGCTGCCGAGGCCTGTAAAGCAATGGGAATAAATGCAGATTCTGTACCTTACGGAGCTTCTCTTTCGGGGCAAATAGGGTTTTAACTTCATATAAATCTTATATTTATCAAAAAAGCCTCGTTTAAAGAGGCTTTTATCATTTGACTAAATAACCTAAAAGATTTGAAATGAAAAGCCAAATAAAAATTAATGAAAACGAAATGAATAATGTATTCATTAAAACTTCTCCAATTTTAAATATAGCTTTTTGGGGTATCTCGTACATTGGATAATATGAGAATTGTGTAACTACTTTTCCTGTCCAATAAGCAGCAATAAGTCCAGTTAAAGCAACTGCTAATCCTGTTTTGTTTTTTAAGTCCTGGGTAAACAAAATTGAAATGAGTCCAATTCAACAAATTACCTTTGCTAGAGTGTTTGCCGCTGAAAGAAAGTAACTCTATTGGCATCCGCACTGCTTTCGTGTAATATCTACCTCAATGCCATGAAAGATGTCATCAATAGCGTCTGTATTTACCAGCATAAAATCTGAACCTAAAACACCTCTTTGATTAATAATGGGATTGTATAAATTCACTTTTATGGTTTTCCATTGATTGTCACCAATACCAGTGATATTTAATGCAGTCTGTAAGCCAGATGAA
>Ga0247831_1001147_pt1 | contig 52615 bp, 44 predicted proteins | sample LaCruzMarch2015__9_FD_192406 | JGI IMG/M metagenome (GOLD analysis project Ga0247831, IMG submission 192406) | Freshwater microbial communities from meromictic Lake La Cruz, Castile-La Mancha, Spain - LaCruzMarch2015_1m | ecosystem: Environmental > Aquatic > Freshwater > Lake | place: Spain...
GCAACTTTTGTGCTGATAAATCTGACAATCGGCATCTTTTCAAACCGCAGATGGTCTGCAAACCCGCATGGAATCTCATTTTTCAGTGGTCGCGCAATGAATGTGACACCGGCAAATGGCAGCAAGGTTTTGCACAATAAATGTGCCACTGCAGCAAAGGCCGATTTTTGGCGCCTTTTGTCAGCCAAAGAAGGTACGGGTGATGGCCGTGCGGTCTTGTTGCAAGAGTGGTGAACGCTTGCATATGCAGGTGGGTCCGTGCGAATGCCGCGAGCCGCATTGTGCACAGCCAAAGGCAGCATCGATCAGTTTTGCGCTAAGGCGATAGCGGGTGGATTTACCGCAGCTTCGGCAGCGCGTCTCAGGTACGGTGCCGTGGATACGACAGCGCTGCAGCCCTTCAAATTGATGAACAACGCTGTGATACCCACTGTTCGCGCCGACGCAGATTTGACCCACTGGGTCAATTTGGAGCCGGCGCCAACAGTCGACAATAGATTGATGGATTTCTTCTTTCTTGCATTCTTTGCAACCATCGGCGTCTACGCCGCCAAGACAGCTGAACAACGCCAGCGCATCGCCCTGCTGGGCAGCTACCTGCAGAAGTTCCAGCTGGAGAAACACATGGAACAGCTCATCGACGGCTACCTGCGCGCACTGGGCGAGAACGATCCGCAACGCAGCGCGCCGATCTGGAGCAATTTGGAAAGCATCGAGGCCGCTGTGCGGGAGGAGTTGGCCCGGCTTGCCGATGACCTCCACGAGGTATGGGGTGAGCGCACGCGGGTGAGCCGCTGGCCCGTGGCGGTGCCGTTCGCCAACCGCCTGTTCCCGGCCAGCACCTTCGACCTGCGCACACTGCTGAAAGTACACGCCAAGGGTTTCGACACCACGCTGCGCAACGACGACCAGCTCGTGCGACGCGACCAGGCCTTTCGCCTCACCGCCGAACTGATGTTGTTTCAGCACAGCTGCCACTGGTTCTGTCGCTCCCGAACGGTGGCGTCGGCCCGCCTGATGGCGCGGCACAAGACCGCGTACGACCAGGTGCTGGCGGCGGTTTCGCCAGAGACCCGGCGGGACTACCTAGATCTGGTGCAAGCCTGATGGGCCCGACAGTAAGATTCGTGTCAAAACCTGCCACACCATCTCAAGATGCTAGCGATATGCCAAAAATCACCGCTAGCAGGGTTGTTTTTACCTCGAAATGCTCCAAAGCATCTCGATTTCAACCGTTTCCGCCGATAGCCAGCTGATGTATAAAATGAATAGTGTCGTCCCGCAAGCCTCCCCCACTATAGGCATTTGTCGAAGTGGCCGGTTTTCACACGAATCTCACCAGGAGCCCTAAATTGCATCAAGGCCAACGCATCAATCCACTTTGCTTCCGACGTGGCAATCTCCCAGACTGTTCCGTGCCCCGCATCCATCAGAACCAAGGCGTAACTGTTGTTGATCGAAATCCACTTGGTAACCCATCGCCCGATAACCTCGACGCTGCTTTTCCCAGATCCTTTAGAGTTGCGGATGCTGCTGTTTGACATAGTCGTAAATCAAGATGTCGCTGTTGTCAGCATGATCGCGGCGCAGGCGCCTGGCGACCATGCAGCAAAAAGCAAGGGAACTTGATATTTGCCAGTTGCGCGTGCAACAGGTCAAGGGCGCGGCCGCGAAGCATGTTGACGGAGATCTCGGCCAACCCCAGAGCGGCAAAGCGCAAGATAAGCAACGGAGTTGGCAGGGATTAACCGCCTACCTTCAGGCGGGGCACGGGCACGTGGGCTTCCAGCGCGGCCATCGTGTAGTCCTCGATGAACTTGCGCACCAGCAGGGGCTGCGCCTTGATATCGCGCAAAACTATCTCGGAGTTGACCTCAAAGGTGAGGCTTTCGCTGCAGACACGCCGCATCTCGCCTGATGCGACGCGGGCCGCAACGAAATGGTCTGGCAGAAACCCGAGGAAGCGACCCGACAGCACCAGCAGCGCGCGTGCTTCCTGCGTCGAAGCGATGGCACGCGGCTTGATCGCGCGCATCTGAGGCGGAAAGTAGTCCGCCGGCGTCGCCGTTCGAAACACGAAATCGAAATGGACGATCTGCTCCACGGACAAGGATGCGCCTGCGGCCCGAAACAGGGGGTGGCCTCGGCTGCAATACAGCGATACGGTTTCCTTGTGCGAGTCGTAGAAGATCAAACCTTGCTGCTTAACCGGGAAGTGTCCGAACCCGACATGGACATGGCCTGCGGCAACCTCGCTGAGGATGCGTTCGTGGTTCGCGTTCTCCAGGCTGATCTCCGCATGGTTGTCCCTGCGCGACAAGAATCGGTCTATTGCCTGCGGCAACACGAACTCGCGGTGCATGATGTCGCCGATGGTTGCGATTCGCAGGCATCCCGTCAGCGAGCCGTGCATTGACGACAACTCCGACTCAAGCGATGAAAACTTCTCCAGAATGCTCGCGGAGGACTCATAAACGCGCTTGCCGTCCTCGGTTAACGCAAAGCCAGAGCGGCCACGCTCGCACAGTTTCACGCCGAAGCGCTTCTCGAAGCCGTTGAGAATCGCGGAAATTTGGGAGAGACTGCAATGCAGCTTCCCCTGAGCTGCAGAGAGTCCACCACTTTCGGCCACGGCCATGAACACCTGCAACGATTTCAAATCGGTCAGTTGGACCCGCATCGCGCCTTTTGCCGCACCCATTTTGATGAGTCTCCTGTTGCACGCGTACGCGCTCCTAAAATTATAGTGTCATGCACCCCGCACTGGCGGCTTGTGCGCGGGGGCGTGTTCTCAGCTCCAAAAACTCCACAGTTCACTTCTGAAATCCGAGGCGCCACGCACCGTGTTTTGTTCTTAGACTGCACGGACCCGACAGGGAACAAGTACCCCGCCCCGCGCGCCCCGCCATCAGGAGAAGCTGCTTGAACGTCGATTCGGAACGGCAAACACCGACAGCCCATGGCAAATTGAGCGGACACTGGCTGGTGGCGATCGAAGCCATCGCTGACGCATAAAACCGACCAAAGTACGATGAACAGCCTAATGATCGATCCCGTTGCTGACTTGGAACTCGCCCGTGAGTTCATGCGCAACCCACTCGGCCGCCACAGTCCCAATCTCGCACGGCTCATGCGTTTCATGCGCTCACACGAAACGGTGGCTGAGAAGCCGTGCGTGCTAGCGCTCGAGCCCAATCGTCGCTGGGCGCTAATCCGTCTGGGAGGACCGCGTCATGACCCGGTCGTCCCGCTGGGGCCAGTCTTCACAGACCTGCTGGACGCCGAACGGGCCGTCTTTCGACTGCGGTGGAAAAATGCCACCGGGCAAGAGCTTGAACTGGAGTCGCAGCCATGAACCCACCGATTCCCGAACTCACGATCTGTGGATACCCAAGCAGTATCTCTGTTGCACCAGGCGAAACTGTACGGTTTATGGTCAGCGAGGAAGGCGACGCTAAGCAGTACAACGCACGCCTCATGCGCCTGTATTCAGCGGACGACAACCCTGCAGGCCCTGGCTTGATTGAAGAGGAAGTACAGACGCCTTTTAATGGTCAGTATCCCGCGCGGCGCCAACTGGTGCACCCGGGCTCGTGTGTCGAATTCAAACCGGAGCACTGGGCACGGGACCTATCCAGTTTTACAGTGCAGGCCTACCTGTGGCCGACCACTCCGGGACGCAGGGGCGTGCAGACCGTGCTGGCTCACTGGGATGGCCACCAGGGCTTTTGCGTGGAACTGGACCAGACTGGCGCACTGACGCTCGTGATAAAACGGGGTAGCCAAAGTTGGCGTGCCAGCACCGGCGTGCCATTGCGCTCCCGGGAATGGGTGCTGGCGGTGGCAAGCTTCGACGCGAACACGGGCCGCATGCACGTCCAACAGCAGCCACTGATACGCTGGCCGGTCGAGGACACGGCCGCCGAGGCGGAGGCCCTAGGGCCGGTCAACAGCCACTGCTTCCCGGTCTGCCCGCTGTCCATAGCTGCACGTGCGATGGACCCGCAGGGTGATCTCTACACGGGCTTCTACAACGGCAAGCTCGACCGTGTCCGGTTGATCGAGGGCGTATGCTCGCCGTCGGATACGATGGCACTTGCGGGGCCGGCCGTGCCGCGGTCTCTGGCCGGACGTGTATTAGGTTTCTGGGACTTTGCTTGCGACACCGGAACCCAGCGCATTGCAGACGTCGGGCCATGGCGGCGCGATGGGCGGACGGTACACCTGCCCACGCGTGCGATGGCCGGGTTCAACTGGTCGGGAGAAGTGCACGACTTCAAGCAAGCGCCAGAGCAATACGGCGCTATCCATTTCCATGACGACGACATCTACGACGCTGGATGGGAGGCGGACTTTGCATGGACCGTACCGCCAGATTGCCCGAGTGGCTGCTATAGCGTAAAACTGGACGACGGCAACTATCCCGGCTATATCGTATTCTTCGTGCGGCCACCTCGGGGTGCGACGAGCGGAAGCAGGCCGCGCATCGCCTTCCTTGCCTCGACGGCGACCTACCAGGCATACGCCAACTTCCGGGTGACCGAGCGCGGGTCTGGCAGTGAAGCGCACCGCGGACGCCTGTGGGCTTTCAATCCAGAAAGCATCCTGCTACACAAACGGCCTGAGTTCGGGACGTCTACCTACGACCCGCATTCTGATGGCAGCGGCACCTGCATCTCCTCACTGTTGCGCCCTGTTCTCGACCTGCGTCCCAACTCGAAGTTGTCGGGCTTCAGCGGGGATGCTTACGTGCTCGCGTTTCTACACCACTTAGGCCTGGATGTGGATGTCGTCACAGACCACGACTTGCACCGCGAGGGCGCTGGTGTGCTTGAGCCCTATCAACTCGTGATGACAGGCGGTCACCCCGAGTACCACTCGCGCCAGATGCTCGATGGCCTGTCCGCATTCCTGCGCCGCGGAGGCCGCATGATGTATCTGGGCGGCAACGGCTTCTATTGGCGCATCGCTTTTAACGACATGCTTCCTGGCGTAATGGAGATACGGCGCGGCGAGGACGGTACACGCGCCTGGACGCCGGACGCGGGCGAGTACTTCATGGGTTTAACGGGTGAATATAGCGGCCTGTGGCGGCGCAATGGCATCACGCCCAACGCACTTGTAGGCGTTGGCTTCACGGCGCAAGGCTTTGACTCCGGAAGCTTCTACCGCCGCAACCCTGGCAGCCATGATCCGCGTGCCCAGTTCATATTTGAGGGCGTGGACGATGAGATCATCGGCGACTTCGGCCTCGTGTACGGCGGCGCAGCTAGTCAGGAGATCGACCGCTACGACCCTGCCCTTGGCTCACCGCCCCATGCCCTCGTGCTCGCTTCGTCGGAAGGTCACACGGACAACATGATCCTCGTCAATGAAGAGATTGGCATCAATAGCCTGCGCATTGGCGGAACCGAGTCGCCGCTCGTGCGTGCCGACATGGTGTTCTTCGAAACGGGCTACGGCGGCGCTGTTTTCTCCACGGGTTCCATCGGGTGGATGCTCTCAGCTGTCTGCTTTGGTTTCGACAACAACGTCGCCGCCATCACGCGCAATGTGGTCCTACGTTTCATCGACGCAGCGCCCTTCGCGAGATTCGATTGCCCCGACGACACCGCTGCTCCGTAACAAGTACGTTTGCCCCATTGGCAAGTTCACGCGCCCTACAGTTTATCGACTCTCCACCGGCTTTATTTTGAAAGGTACTCCATGATCTCTCGACGCCAGCTTCTCAACGCTCTCTCCATCGGAACCGCTGCCAGTGTGGCAGCGCCTTGGGCGCGTGCCCAGACAACCAACGCAGACTGGCCAACCCGCCCGATCCGCTTTATCGTTGGCTCGGGCGCGGGCGGAGGACCGGACGTCTTCAGTCGCAAGATGGTGGAGAGTATGGCGCCTCGCCTCGGGCAGCCAATCGTCGTGGACAACAAGGCCGGTGGAAACGGCGTCCTCGGCATGCAGGCGCTGTTGCAGGCGCCTGCGGACGGCTACAGTTTTCTGTACGGCTTCTCCGCGGGCTTTGCGTTGAGCCCACACATCGTGCCAAATTTCCCGGTGAACACTCGGCAGGACTTCGCACCAGTGGCCAAGCTTGTGGAGAGCCCGGGTACCTTTGTCGTGCGCAGCTCGCTGGGTGTCTCAAACCTTAAAGAACTAATGGCGCTGGCGAAGAGGCAGAAGCTCAGCTTTGCGTCCGCGGGCAATGGATCGATGTCACATCTGAACATCACCATGCTGAGCCATCTCGGGGGCGTAGAGTTGCTGCATGTGCCCTATAAGACGGCACCGGCGCCGCTATTGGATCTCGCCGCTGGTCGCGTCGACATGTACGTGAGCGACTACGTGGTCACCTCAGCACTCATTCAACGTGGCGACCTGCGTGCGCTGGCCATTACCGGCACGAAGCGCATGCCCTACTTGCCCGATGTGCCAACCTTCGCCGAGCAGGGCTTCCCTTTCACTAACATCGGCTGGGGCGGAATTTTTGCGCGGCGCGGTACACCAGAGCCAATCATTGAGCGTATGTCAAATGAGCTACGCGAGTACGTGCAGAGTGCCGCCGGGCGTGATTTCATCTTGAATACCATCGGTGCGAACCCCACCTGGGCGGGCCCGAAGGAATTTGGCGCGACGATCGAGAAGGATTACACCATGTGGGGTGATTTGATCCGCAAGGCTGGCATCAAGAGTGACGGTTAGAACTCTGTACCCATCTTGATGAGTCTCCTTTTGCGCGCGTACGCGCTCCTAAAACTCTACAGTTCACTTCTGAAATCCGAGGCGCCACGCACCGTGTTTTATTTTTAGACTGCACGGACCTCGACAGAGAACAAATACCCCGCCCCGCGCGCCCCGCCATCAGGAGAAGCTGCTTGAACGTCGATTCGGAACTGCATACACCGACAGCCACTGGTAAATCGAGCGGGCACTGGCTGCAACACAAACGCTCAGGCGTATGGCTCACCGACGAGTCGGGTCGCGAAGTGATCTCTGCCTTCTGCTCTGGTGGTGTCTTCAACTTCGGCTTCAACGCAGAAGACGTGCGTGCTGAAATGCTTGCCATCGTCTCCACGCACGATGCGGGTCTCTGGGCGATTCCTTCCGAGCGTCGCAATGAGGGCGAACAACAATTCGCCAGGCTGCTGCCGCCCCCGCTTTCACGCACTTTCTTCACCAGCTGCGCTGGCGAGGCTTTCGAGGTCGCATGCAAGCTGGCCAAGCGCATCACCGGCCGCGGTGGTCTCGTGTCCGCGACGCAGGGCTATCACGGCCACATCGGCTTCGCGCTGGCCATGGACGACGACACCATGGGACCCCAGGAGTTTGCGCCGTTGGCGGGCGGGGTGCGCCGCGCGGTCTTTGGGTCGATTGACAGCCTTGCGGCGACGATGGACGAGACCACCGCCGCAGTGTGCCTGGAGACGATCCAGGCGCCGGCCGGCATCAACGTGGCGCCAGTGGGCTACCTTGCAGAGGTGCGCCGACTGTGCGACGAGCGCGGTGCATTGCTGCTCCTCGACGAGGTACAGGCTGGCCTGTGCCGCAGTGGACGAATCTGGGCGTTCGAACACCACGGCATCGTGCCGGACCTGCTCGTCACGGGCAAAGGACTGACCGGCGGCTTCTATCCACTGGGCGCGCTCAGCTACGCCGAGCGGCACCACCGGTATGTCGTCAAGCCTACGTCGATTCATATTTCTAGCTACGCTGGCAACGAGATCGGCGCAAGCCTGGCGGGAGCGCTAGCTCGCCGTTATGCCGATCCGGCGCTGTGCCAGCATGTGCTGGACGTGGGCGGAATGCTGGCCCTGGGCCTGCGCGACATCGCCCAGCGCCATCCCGACGTGCTGCACGCGGAGGTCCGCGGCCAGGGCCTGATATATGCGGTAGATGCCCGCGACAAGAGCTTATCCTCCCGATTGATTGCGGCGAGTCTGGATGCAGGCCTGCTGGTGCGCGGCTCGAGAATGCATCCTCCGGCGGTGGTGTTCCAGCCCCCGTTGGTCATCAGCGCGGCGGAGGTAGACGAAATGCTCAAGCGCTTCGAAGCGGGCGTGTTGACGCTGCGCACGAAGAACTGACGGGCTCGGCCCATCGACCCCGGCACGGCTGCGCGGCTTTGAGGACGTGGGCGCGAGCGCGGGCTGCCCTACGTGCTGGTGCGCGCAACCTTGCGGTGATCGACACCAGTCAATGAATGAGAAAGGCCCCTACACCATGAACATCGCCCACAATCCTTCCACCGTCCCCCTACCTACAAGCCGCTTTAGTCAAGGCATGGAGGTTTCCGCCGGCTCGCAGATGCTGTTTGTGTCGGGGCAGGTCGGCACTGATGCGCACGGGAACACGCCAACGGACGCCGCAGGTCAAGCCAGAGTCATCTGGCGCAACATCTCTGCGATCCTGGCTTCAGCTTCCATGGCGCCAACGGACATCATCAAGATCAACACCTATCTTCTCGACGAGTGCGACGCAGCCGCTGCAGCTGCCGCACGCCGCGAGGAGATCGGTGAGCATGCGCCAGCCGCCACGCTTGTTGTAGTCAGCAAGCTGATGCGGCCGGAATGGTGCATGGAGATTGAAGTCGTCGCCGCACGAGCGGCCTGACGCGGTAGCAGCAACAAAAGAGACAGCTCCTTGCCCAGGCCGGCTATTCCAGGCAGTTGCGCATCAATCATAGTCACATTGGTGCCGTCGGCAACGGAAAGGGGCTGGGTCCGGCTAGGTCGCTGCGCTACAACAAAAGGAGCTAGAACCCCAATAAGGACGTGGCCTAGAGGGCGATTTGGCTCATATTTGCTTCGCGCCTGCTGTCACACCCGTTGTCACACCCGCTCAATGATCAGCGCAATGCCCTGGCCGACGCCAATGCACATGGTGCACAGCGCGTAGCGGCCGCCGGTGCTGTGCAGCTGGTTCACCGCGGTGGTCACCAGGCGTGCGCCGCTGGCGCCCAGCGGGTGACCCAGCGCAATGGCGCCGCCCCAGAGGTTGACGCGCAGGTCGTCGTCCTGCAGGCCAAGCTCACGCAGAACGGCCAAGCCTTGCGCGGCAAAGGCTTCATTAAGCTCGATCACATCGAGCTGGGCCAGGCTCAGGCCGGTCAGGGCCAGCACCTTTTGCGTGGCCGGTGCCGGGCCGATGCCCATGATGCGCGGCGGCACACCGGCGGTGGCCATACCGACCACCCGCGCCCGGGGGGTGAGGCCATGCCGGGCGGCGCTGGCCTCGTCGGCGAGCAGCAGGGCGCAGGCGCCGTCGTTCACGCCGCTGGCGTTGCCCGCCGTCACGGTGCCGTCGGGCCGCACAATGCCCTTGAGCCGGGCCAGCGCCTCCAGGCTGGTTTCACGTGGGTGCTCGTCCTGCTCCACCACTAGGGCATCGCCCTTTTTCTGCGCGATGGTGACGGCACAAATTTCGCGGGCCAGGTGGCCGGCCTGCTGCGCGGCCACCGCCTTCGTCTGACTGGCCAGCGCCATGCGGTCCTGCGCCTCACGCCCAATTCCGAAGTCGGTAGCGACGTTCTCGGCGGTCTCGGGCATGGCGTCCACGCCGTACTGCTCTTTCATCAGTTTATTGATGAAGCGCCAGCCGATGGTGGTGTCGTAGACCGCGTTGCTGCGGCTGAAGGCGCTGTCCATCTTGGGCATGACAAACGGGGCGCGGCTCATGCTCTCCACGCCGCCGGCAATCATCAGGCCGGCCTCGCCCGAGCGGATAGCGCGGGCCGCGGTGCCAACCGCGTCCAGCCCCGAGCCGCACAGGCGGTTGATGGTGGCCCCCGGCACGTCAATCGGCAGGCCGGCCAGCAGGCTGCTCATGTGCGCCACATTGCGGTTGTCTTCGCCCGCCTGGTTGGCACAGCCAAACAACACATCACTGACAGCCGCCCAGTCCACCTGCGGGTTGCGCGCCATCAGCGCCTTGAGCGGGATGGCGCCCAGGTCGTCGGTGCGCACGCTGCTGAGGGCCCCGCCATAGCGGCCGAAGGGGGTGCGGATGGCGTCACAGATGTAGGCGTGGGTCATGGTGATGAGATCGGAAAAGGGTGGGTGAAAGTGGATTCTCGTTGACGCGGCCGGACCGCCTCAATAGGTCTCCAGGTGCAGCCGCCCCTGGGCCTGCAGGGCCGCGCCCACGCTGTCCCAGTCCAGCCCGGCCTGCTGCGCCACATCGCGCAGCGCCAGCACCACGCCCTCTTCCATGCTTTTGAGGCCGCAGACATAGAAATAGCTGTTGTCGTCCGCCAACAGGGCGGCCAGATCGGCCGCGCGCTCCCGCATCAGGTCCTGCACATAGCGTTTGGGCGCGCCCGGTGTGCGCGAGAACGCCAGGTTGATGTCGATGAAGTCTTTCGGCAGGTTCTGCAGGGGGCCAAAGTAGGGCAGCTCCTGCTGGGTGCGAGCGCCAAAGAAAAGCATGAGTTTGCCACCCTCAAACTTGCCCGAGGCGCGCTGGCGCCGGCGCCACTCGGTCATGGCGCGCATGGGTGCACTGCCGGTACCGGTGCAGATCATCACGAGGTGGCTGCGCGGGTGGTTGGGCATCAGGAAGCTGGCGCCAAACGGGCCGATCACCTGCACCGTGTCACCCACCTGCAAATCACACATGTAGTTGGAGCCGACGCCGCACACTGGCTGGCCCTGGTGGTCTTCCAGCACCCGCTTGATGGTCAACGACAGGTTGTTGTAGCCGGGGCGCTCACCATTGCGCGGGCTGGCAATCGAGTACTGCCGGGCATGGTGCGCCCGGCCATTCGCGTCGGTCCCGGGCGGGATGATGCCGACCGACTGCCCCTCGAGCACCGGAAACGGCAGGCTGCCAAAGTCCAGCACGATATGGTGGGTGTCGTACTGGTGGCCGACATCGGTCACCCGCACATTGCCGGTCACCGTGGCGGTGATATTGGTTTGCACCGCTTTGGGGCCGTACAGGTTGGTGTAGGCGTGCGCGGCCGACCACGGCGGCAGGCTGGCGCCGTACTGCGCGCTGCTGATGGCCTCGCCTTGCGGGGTTGGGGCCAGGGTGTCGGCGGTGGCTTCGGTCAAGCCCTCGGTCGCCACGCCCACATCAGCCAGCGCCTCGGCACTGAGCTCGACCGGCAGTTCGTCCCAGGTCAGTTGCTCGGCGGTGCTGTAAGCCTGTACCCGCGGCATGACCCGCCAGTTGTCGATCGACCCTGTGGGGCAGGGCGGGATGCAGGCCATGCAGAAGTTGCATTTGTCCGCATCCACCACGTAGTTGCGTTCGTCATGCGTGACGGCACCCACCGGGCAGGTGGCCTCGCAGGTGTTGCAACGGATGCAGATTTCGGGGTCGATCAGGTGCTGCCTGATCACGGCCGCAGCGCTCATGTCAGTTGAAGCGGACGTAGTCAAAGTCAGCCGGCCGGCGGTTGATGCCCATCACCGGCGGCGCAATCCAGTTGGCAAACTTGCCGGGCTCGACCACGCGGCCCATCAGGCTGGCCACATAAGCGCGGTCATCGCCGTTGGGCAGCCACTCGTTGACGCGGGCCTGCCATTCGGCATCGGACAGCACGCGCCCGTCGGGCGAGACCTTGATACCCGATAAGGCGCCGATGTTGCGGTGGAAGGCCTTGTGCGGCACCTTGAGCTTGAGCGGGATGCCGGCCTTGTCGATCACCCGGTTCCAGCGCTCCACGCCGGCCACCGAATCCTTGATGTAGTCGTCGCGCAGCACCTCATTCAGAGCGTTGAGCATGGGGACTTCTTTGTCCACCAACTGGCCACCGCGCGACTCCAGCACCTTGTAGGTTTGGCCCTTGAGCACGTGGTCGTCCAGGCGCTTGCCTTCCTCGTACCGGCCCTTGAGGCCAGAGCTGTAAAAGATGGCAGCATTGCTGGACTCGTCGGAACCGAACAGGTCGATGGTGACGCTGAAGTGGAAGTTGATGTAGCGCTGGATGGTGGGCAGATCGATCACACCAGCCGCACGCAGCTGGCCGACATCGTCGGTCTTGAGCTCGTTCATCTTCTGCGCGGTGCGCGAGATGATGCGTGAAATGCCCGATTCGCCCACGAACATGTGGTGCGCCTCTTCGGTCAGCATGAACTTGCTGGTACGGGCCAACGGGTCAAAGGCGCTTTCGGCCAGCGCGCACAGCTGGTACTTGCCGTCGCGGTCGGTGAAGTAGGTGAACATGAAGAAGCTCAGCCAGTCGGGCGTGGCTTCGTTGAAGGCGCCCAGGATGCGCGGGTTGTTCTGGTCGCCGCTGCGGCGCTCGAGCAGGGCGTCGGCCTCTTCGCGGCCGTCGCGGCCAAAATGCTTGTGCAGCAGGTAAACCATGGCCCAGAGGTGGCGGCCTTCTTCCACATTGATCTGGAACAGGTTGCGCAGGTCGTACATGCTGGGCGCGGTCAGGCCCAGGTGGCGCTGCTGCTCCACCGAGGCTGGCTCGGTGTCGCCTTGTGTGACGATGATGCGGCGCAGGTTGGCGCGGTGCTCGCCGGGCACGTCTTGCCAAGCCTTCTCGCCCTTGTGGTCACCAAAATGGATGGTGCGCTCGGCGTCACCGGGGTTAAGGAAGATGCCCCAGCGGTAGTCGCGCATCTTGACGTGGCCGAACTGGGCCCAGCCCTGTGGGTCCACGCTGACGGCGGTGCGCAGGTAGACGTCCATGTCGGTCGAACCTTCAGGGCCGACGTCGTCCCACCAATTGATGAAGTTGGGCTGCCACTGCTCCAGCGCCCGCTGCAGGGTGCGGTCGTCGCTGAGGTTGACGTTGTTGGGGATTTTTTCGCTGTAGTTGATGCCGGACATGGGGAACTCCAATTAAAAACAAATGGGCTGGTGTGGTGCAGGGGCTTAGACGCGGTTCCAATCGAACTGGGCCTTGTCGCCCTTGCCGTAAACCTTGAGTGCGCCCTTGTCGCCGACGGCGTTGGGCCGCTGGAAGATCCAGTTCTGCCAGGCGGTCAGGCGGCCGAAGACGCGGGTGAACATATTCTCGGGGCCGTTGAAGCGCAGGTTGGCCTCCAGCCCGGTCAGGGCGTCGGGCGACATCGCCACACGCTCCTCGACGGCGATACGAATTTCGTCAGCCCAGTCGATGTCGTCCGGGTTGGCGGTGACCAGGCCCAGGGCATAGGCGGCGGCGGCGTCCAGCGGCTGGCCGGCGCGGGCGCGCACGGCGTCCAGCGCCGGCTGCTCGTCGTAAAAGCGACGTTGCAGGCGGCTCTGGCCGGTGATCATCGGGTAAAGGCCGAAATTGGTCTCGCCCACAGCGATCTTGGGTGCGGCCGCGGCGTCGTCTGGCAGCGCCAGGTGGTAACTGCGGTCGCAGGCCAATGCCAGCTCCAACAGGGTGCCGGCAAAACAGGAGCCGGATTCGATCAGCGCGAACAGGCTGCGCGAGGACACATCAAGCCGCGAAAAGGTGCGGCGCAGCAGGCCAATGGTTTCGCGCACCAGCCAGTGCTTCTGGTACGCCACCAGGGTGGCGTCCATCGCCATCACCGTCGCAGCGTCGCCTTCTGTCTTGATCAGCCACACGCCAATATCAAGCTCGTTGGTGCGCATCTGCAGAATGGCGTCTTCAAGTTCACGCGCCATGGCCAGCGGGTACCAGGCAGCGCCAGCGGCCTCAATGCCGGCAATGTCGTCGGGCTGCGGCGCTACAGGCGCCTTCACAGTCCAGGTGGCAGTCCGCTTGGCGCGGTCGATCTGCACAGACACATGGTTGTAGTGCAAGGCATCGGCCTCGGTCACACGCTGGAGCGGGGTCAGCGCCACGCCACGGCCATCAGCGGGGCGGTCGCTTTGCGCGGCCAGTTCAAGGGCGCGCTGCTGCACGGTCTGTGCAAACACCTGGGGTTTGGCGATGTGATCGACCAGGCGCCAGTCCTTGGCCTTTTGGCCGCGCACGCCCTCCACGCTGGTGCAGAAGATGTCGGCCAGGTCGTGGCGCACGTGCTTTTTGTCGGTCACGCGGGTCAGGCCGCCGGTGCCGGGCAGCACGCCCAGCAGCGGTACCTCGGGCAGGCTCACCGCGCTGGCGCGGTCGTCCACCAGGATGATTTCGTCGCAGGCCAGCGCCAACTCGTAGCCACCGCCGGCGCAGGCGCCATTTACCGCAGCCAGAAACTTCAGGCCGCTGTGTGTGGAAGCGTCTTCCAGGCCGTTGCGGGTTTCATTGGTGAACTTGCAGAAGTTCACTTTCCAGGCGTGGCTGCTGACGCCCAGCATGAAGATGTTGGCGCCGGAGCAGAACACCTTCTCCTTGGCGCTGGTCAGCACCACGGTGCGCACCTCGGGGTGCTCAAAGCGGATGCGCTGGACGGCGTCGTTAAGTTCGATGTCCACGCCCAGGTCATAGCTGTTGAGCTTGAGCTTGTAGCCTGGACGCAAGCCGGCGTTTTCGTCGAAGTCAGCCTTCAGGGTGGCGACTGGGCCAGCAATGCTCAGCTGCCAGTGCTTGTACTGTGAAGGGTTGGTCTGGTACTCGACACGGCTGGGATGGGTCATGGTCTGGTCACTTCAATGGGGCGCAGCCAAAAGCAGGCGCAGACAATAGAACAAGGATTATTCTGAATTATATTGCTTGTGATTACGTCGTCAAGCACTTTAATGCATTTCTACGGCATCAGCAGTTGCCGCACCCTGTCGCGCAGCAGCAAGAAGGTAGCGTCCAGCGGCTGCGCGCTGGTGTCGATCTGCAGCTGGGCTTTCGAATAAAAGGGCGCTCGCCCGGCAAGAATGCCCTTCAGGTCTTCCATGGCTTCACGGCTGGCTGACATGGGCCGGGTGTCACCCTGCGCCACCACGCGATTCATATGGTCCTCGGGCGCTGCCTGCAACCAGACCGTGCTGCAATGGGCCAGCAGCGCATTGAAATTCGTGGGGTCAGACACCAGCCCGCCCGGCGTGGCGATCACCGCCTCCGGGTAAATTTGGATCGCCTCCTCCAAGGCGCGCCGCTCATAGCGGCGGTAGGCGTTAGCGCCGTAAAGGGCCTGTATTTCAGCCACGCTGCAGCCGGCCAGCTTTTCGATCTCGCGGCTGAGCTCGACAAAGGGAAATCCGAGGTCAGCTGCCAACATCTGGCCCAGGGTGGACTTGCCGGCGCCTCGCAAGCCGATCAACGCCACCCGCGCACTGGCCTGGGTACCAGCGCCATGGCCAACACCCAACATGGCGGCCAGGCCAACGCGCACCCGACGCAAGGCTGCCTCGTCTTGCTGGGCCAGCAGGTCGCGAATCAGCAGCCATTCGGGGGACAGCGTGGTGACATCACCAATCAACTCGGCCAGGGCGCACTGCAAAGCGCCGGCCACCTGCAGCAGCACCAAAATGGACGCATTGCCTTCACCATATTCCAGGTTAGCTAAGTGCCGCTCCGACACACCGGCCGCCACCGCGACCGCCTTGCGCGTCATGCCGCGGCGGGCCCGAAGGGCACGGGTTCGCTCGCCAAGCGCGACCAGGAAAGGGTTTTTAGGCACCCCTTCCGGCTTGGGCGCGTCAATGGCAGTTGGGTTCATGGGCTTCATTTTATGCAATATAGTGCTTGACAGCGCTTGGGGCGGCAATTAAGCTTCAATGCGCACAATAATGCATATTCACCAAGATCACAAGCCGGTTCATTAACACAACCCCAGACTCGGGCCGTCCCTCAATGACGACAAGGGCTAGCGTATGAAAACATCACCAGAAGCAGCCGAGCCAGGTACGCCCTTCAACTTTGCCCAGCACCTGATCACCCGCAACGCCGAGCGGCCCGACAAGACCGCCTTCATAGACGACCAGGGGCCCTTGAGCTACGGTGAACTGGCCAAGCAGCAGCGCCAACTGGCCGCCGCCCTGCTGGCGCTGGGCCTGCGCCGCGAAGAGCGGGTGCTGCTGCTGATGCACGATTGCTGCGACTGGCCGGTGAGTTTTCTAGGTGCTCTTTACGCCGGCATCGTGCCGGTGGCGGTCAATACGCTTCTTACTGCCGAGGATTACGCCTACATGCTGGGCCACAGCCGGGCGCAGGCGGTACTGGTCTCCGCAGCATTGCTGCCCCTGCTGCGCCAGGCCTTGGCGCTTACCCCGCACGAGGTCAAGCAGGTGCTGGCGTCACGCCCTGCACGGCCGCTGCTGGCGGGTGAGCAGGCTTTCGACGCCTTGCTGCGCCAACACGCGCCACTGGCCGCGCCGGCTGGCACCGGCCCCGATGACCCGGGCTTCTGGCTGTATTCCTCAGGCTCCACGGGCCGGCCCAAGGGCACCCTGCACAGCCAGGCCAACCCCTACTGGACGGCCGAGCTTTACGGCACGGCGGTGCTGGGCGTGACCGAACAGGACGTTTGCTTTTCAGCTGCCAAGCTGTTTTTTGCCTACGGCCTGGGCAACGCGCTGAGCTTTCCCTTAAGCGTAGGCGCCACCACCCTGCTGATGGCCGAGCGGCCGACGCCCGAGGCCACGTTCCGGCGCTGGCGCGGTGAGGTCGGTGGCGTCAAGCCCACGGTGTTTTTTGGCGCGCCAACCGGCTTTGCCGGCATGTTGGCGTCGCCAGTCCTGCCCGAGCGCTCGGCCGTGGCCTTGCGGCTGGCCTCATCGGCAGGCGAGGCACTGCCCGCCGAGCTGGGCGAACGTTTCAAGGCGCGGATGGGCGTTGACGTGATTGACGGCATCGGCTCGACCGAAATGCTCCACATCTACCTGTCCAACCAGCCCGGGCGGGTGCGCTACGGCAGCACCGGCTGGCCGGTGCCGGGTTACCTGATTGAGCTGCGCGATGACAACGGCGCCCCGGTGGCCGACGGGGAGACTGGCGACCTCTACATCCAGGGGCCCAGCGCGGCGCTGATGTACTGGGGCAACCGGGCCAAATCACGCGAGACCTTTCAGGGCGCCTGGACCCAAAGCGGCGACAAGTACGTGCGCAATGCCGATGGCAGCTACACCTATGCTGGCCGCAGCGACGACATGCTCAAAGTCAGCGGCATCTATGTGTCGCCGTTCGAGGTCGAATCCACCCTGGTGCAGCATGAGGCGGTGCTGGAAGCCGCCGTGATCGGCGTGCCCGACGAGCAGGGCCTGACCAAGACCAAGGCCTTTGTGGTGCTCAAAGCCGGGCAGCAGGTGAGCGAGGAGGCCTTGCAGGCCTTTGTGAAAACACGGCTGGCCCCCTACAAATACCCGCGCAGCATCGCTTTTCTGGCCGAGCTGCCCAAGACCGCCACCGGTAAGATTCAGCGCTTCAAACTGCGCGACCTGGAGCGCGGCAAGGCATGAGCCCAGCCCACACCCGGGCCGACATCGTCTGGCGCGGCCAGCCGGTTCAACTAGAGTACCAGTGGGTCGGTGCGGATAGGCCTGACGTACCACTGGTGGTGTTTTTGCATGAAGGCCTGGGCTCGGTGGCGATGTGGCGCGACTTCCCATCCGCCCTGTGCGCCGCCACCGGCTGCCGGGGACTGGTTTATTCGCGCCCGGGCTACGGCCACTCCACGCCGCGCGCGCCCGACGAACACTGGGGCCCCGATTTTTTGCACAGGCAAGCCCATGAGGTGCTGCCAGCGCTGCTGCGGGCGCTGAGCATAGACACGCTGGCAACCCCACCCTGGCTGTTCGGCCACAGTGACGGCGGCTCCATCGCCCTGCTGCATGCGGCACACTTCCCCGAGCGGGTGGCCGGCGCCATCGTGCTGGCGCCGCATATTTTTGTAGAAGACCTGTCCATTCGCAGCATTGCCCAGGCGCGCGAGGCTTACCTGCACGCCGACCTGCGCCAGCGCCTGGCCCGCTACCAAGACCACCCCGACTCGGCTTTCTGGGGCTGGAACGACATCTGGCTAGACCCCGCCTTTCGAAACTGGCGCATTGATACCGAACTGAGCGCCATCCGCTGCCCGGTGCTGGCGGTGCAGGGGCTGGACGACGAATACGGCACACTGGCCCAGATCGAGGGCATTGCCGCCGCCCTGCCTGGCACCGAATTGTTTACGCTGCCCGACTGCGGCCACTCGCCGCAGCGGGACCAGCCGGGCGCCCTGACCCACGCCGTCGCAGCTTTCATCACCCGGCTGCGGACGGCGCGGCAAGCCGTGGGCAACAACGGGCCCTAAAATTCGCCAGCCAAACGACGGCCCCGCCGCGCCGAGCCAACGTCATCCCCAACTTGAACACCCTCCCCCTCGTCCGCTGGCTCGTCCTCCTGTCGCTGCTGGTCAATGCCATCGGCCTGGTCACGCCCATCATCAACGCCGGTGACTCCGTCACCTACGCCGCGCTGTCGCAGCACATGGTTCGCCACGGCGACTGGGTCAACCTGGTGCTGGACGGGCAAGACTGGCTGGACAAGCCGCATTTTCCGTTCTGGGTGACAGCGCTGTTTTTCAAGCTGGGCGGGGTCAACGCCATCAGCTACAACCTGCCGGGTTTTCTGTTTCACCTGCTCGGTACCTACTACACCTACCGCTTGGCTCGCCTTTTCTACGGGCGCGAGGCGGCCTGGCTGGCGGTGCTGGTGTTTGTGTCGGCTTTCCAGGTGATGCTGACCTCCACCGACGTGCGTGCCGAGACCTACCTCACGGGCAGCATCATGGGCGCCAGCTATTACTGGTTGCGCCTCGACACCAGCCCAAGGCTTAAGTACCTGCTGCTGGGTGCCTTGTTCAGTGCCACTGCGGTGATGACCAAGGGCATCTTCACCCTGATCACCATCAGCAGCGGCCTGGTGGCGCTGTGGCTGTACCAGGGCCGCTGGCGCGTGCTGTGGCAGGGTCGCTGGTGGTTGGCGCTGGCGCTGACGCTGCTGTTCACTGCGCCCGAGCTGCTGACCCTGTACCTGCAGTTTGACGCCCAGCCCGACAAACTGGTGTTTGGCCGCACTGGCGTCTCGGGCATCCGCTTTTTTGTGTGGGACAGCCAGTTTGGTCGGTTTTTCAACACCGGGCCTATCCGAAACACCGATGGCAACCCAGCCTTCTTTCTGCACGTGTTCCTGTGGGCTTTCCTGCCCTGGGTGGCCGTCGCTGTTGCCGCCGTGGCGCAGTCTTGGCGCGGCTGGCGCAGCAACGACGCGAGCGCGCGGGGCCAGTTGGTGGTCCTGGGCGCCTCCTTTGCCGTGACTTTTGGCTTGTTCAGCCTAACCAGCTTCCAGCTGGATTACTACACCGTGATCGTGTTCCCGTTTGCGGCCATCCTGTGCGGCCAGTATCTGGCCACAGTACTGGCCCAGCCCGACGGCCGGCGCGGGCTGGAATTGGCCCAGCTTGGCACGGCGGCACTGACGGCGGTACTGGCCTTGGCCCTGGCCCTTTACGTGGGCCAACCGATGGTGACCGGCATGGTGCTGCTGTTGCTGCTGGCCGGGCTGGCGCTGGGCAGGCTGTGGCGTGCGCCCTGGCGAGCCCGAGCCTTGCTGCTGCTCCCGGTATTCGGCGTAAGCCTGTTGTACAGCTTTATCACTGTATTGATGACCCTGACCTACCTGTCTGTCGGACTGGCCTACAACGCCAACCGGGTGCTGGCCATGCAGCCTCCTGGTGACATTTATGTTTGGAAGATGGACCTGGTGGCCCGGGAGCTGGGGCTTTACAACCCGGCGCCCACCGTCTCTGTGAGTGAGCGTCCGCGCTTGCCTGCGGCGGGGCAGCCCTATTACCTTGTGATCCGGGCGGCAGAGCTGGCGCAAGTTGACCATTTGCCGGGACAGGTGGAGCCCGTGGCGCAAGGTCGCTGGGTGGTCGACAAGACCGGCCTGCTGCCGCGCATGCTGCAGTTGGCCCGGGGCACGGAGCCGCCAGACGATATCCGGATTTTGCGCGTCGACCCCGTACCGCGCTAGAAGCTGCTGCAGCCAGAGGGGGCGCCTACGCCAGGCACGGCACACACCATTGATATAAATCAAGCGACACCGCAGGGTGCTGTTCATAATGAACTTGATTTTTTCAAGGACCTGACCATGGCCAACAACGCCGGGCATTATGAAGCGCTGGATGCGTGCCACCTTGACATCGCGCAGCACATTAAGGCGCCGGAAGAGCGACTGATCGATCCACAGGCCAAGGCCCTTTGGGCGCAAGGGCTGCCACAAAGCCCCAGCCTTTAGGCACTGCCGCCTCACATTTCACCTTGCTTGTTATTATGGCTAAGCGTCTGCTTTGGCTGCGTCCGACGCCGTCCTTGCCGTGCAACCCTTTACTGACGCTTCAGCCGTTGGCAAAATCAGCCTCTTCCCTGGTGTCAGGTGATGCTTTGCCAGCGCCCTTGTCAGGCAAGGTTTTGGCCGCTAGCCCTTTACCGGCGGACCTTTTGTGCTACGAACTTGATAGCGTAATGATGACCACGAGTGACCGTAAGCCTTTTGAAATTGCGCGCGATGCCTTAAAGCAGATCACCGCCCGCAAAATGCAGCCCACCCCGGCCAATTACCAAGCCATTTACAACGAAATTGCCGGCACCCCCAATGACCCGCCGTTTCCGATGGAGCGCCTGCGCGACATCGCACGGGTCCTGCCGGCCAAGACGCCTGGGCAGCTCAAACAACGTGCGCTGTTTGAGTCCGCCATCGGTCAGCTCAGCTGGACCGGAGTCAAAAACGCCCTGGTTGCCTATGGCGGCTTTACCCCGGCGGTCCCGCTGCATGGCGCTGGCGCCCCGCTTGCTGCTGGTGCGACAGCCCCGGCCCCAGCCCAGAGTGCACCTGCGCTCACAGCCGAATTCCTGGGCCAGATCGCCCGCATGATCGAGTTCATGCTGCCGGCCCTGGGCGACGAGGATGAGCGCTTCGGCGAACAGGCCCAAACCCTACTGGCAGCCATGCGGCGACCGGCAGCAGAGACCGACGTGGGTGGCGTGAAAATCATGCTGGCCAACTTCAGCCATCGCGTTTCCTTTGCCGCCGAAGAGCAGCTCGAAGTCAAATCCACCCTGCTCAAGCTGTTGCAGCTGATCATCCAGAACATCGGCGCGCTGTGCCTGGATGACCGTTGGCTCAAGGGTCAGACCGACGCATTGATGGCGGCGGCCATGCCGCCCCTGACGCTGCGTCGGCTCGATGACGTGGAACGCCGGCTCAAAGATGTGATCCTCAAGCAATCGGAGGCCAAGGGCCGGCTGCTCGATGCGCAAACCGAAATGCGGCAAATGCTGGCGATGTTTGTCGAGCGGCTGTCTCACATGACCGAGTCCACCAGCGCCTACCACGGCAAGCTGGAAGAAACCGCACGCCTGATTGAGCAAGCCCAGTCTTTTGCCGAGATCACGCCGGTCTTGAAGGACATTGTCGGCACCACCCGAACCATGGCCAGCGACAGCCTGTCGGCGCGCGATCAGCTGCGCGACATGCAGGATCGGGTGGACGCCTCCGAGGTCGAGCTTGCCAAGCTGCATCAGCAACTCGACCGCATCAGTGCCCAAGCCCGGCACGACCCGCTCACCGGCGCGCTGAACCGCAAGGGCCTGGATGAGGCCTTGGAGCGGGAGGTGTCGAATGTGCGCCGAAAAGGGCTGCCGCTGTGCATGGGCATGCTTGACATCGACAACTTTAAACTGCTGAACGACCGTCTGGGTCATGCTTCGGGGGACTCGGCGCTGACCCACTTGGCCAATGTGGCCCGCGAGGTCATGCGTCCTCAGGACTCTCTGGCCCGCTACGGCGGCGAGGAATTCGTGCTGCTGCTGCCCGACACCGCGCTTGACCATGGCATCGAAGCCATGACCCGCCTGCAGCGTGAGCTGACCAAACGGTTCTTCATGGCAGGCAGCGAAAAGATCTTGATCACCTTCAGTGCCGGTGTGGCCCAACTGGGCGAAGACGAGAGCGGCAATGAGGCGATCAGGCGTGCCGATCAGGCCATGTATTTGGCCAAACGGGCCGGGAAAAACCGGGTGTTGGGCGCCTGAGCGCCAAACTTTAAAAGGGGTGTCTCCATGCTTTATTTGCTGCTTGGCCTGGTGGTCTTTCTGGGCGTGCACTCGGTACGCATCTTTGCCGAGGACTGGCGCAACCAGACCCGGACGCGCCTTGGCGAGGCGGCCTGGAAGGGGCTTTACAGCCTGGTCTCTCTCGCCGGCCTGGCGCTGCTGATTTGGGGTTTTGGCCAGGCACGGCAACAGCCGGTGCAACTCTGGAGCCCACCCGCCGGTATGCGGCACCTGGCGTCGGTGCTGATGCTGGCGTCCTTCGTTTTGCTGGTGGCCAGCTACGTGCCAGGTAACCGCATCAAGGCTCGCCTGCACCACCCGATGGTGCTGGGGGTGAAATTTTGGGCGCTGGCGCACCTGCTGGCCAATGGTACGGTGGCGCATGTGCTGCTGTTCGGTAGCTTCCTGGCCTGGGCCGCGCTGGATTTTCGGGCCGCCCGGCAACGCGACAGGCTGCAGCACACCCGCTATCCCGAAGGCACCACCGGCGCAACAGGAGTGACAGTGGCGATTGGTGTGGCAGCCTGGATTGGCTTCACCCTCTGGCTGCACGGGCTGCTGATCGGGGTCCGCCCGCTGGGTTAACCATGAGCATTCGCAACCTGGATTCGCTGTTTGACCCGCGCTCCATCGCGGTGTTTGGCGCGTCGCAGCGTGCGGGCAGCGTGGGCGCCACGGTTTGGCACAACCTGAGCAGCGGCGGCTACAGAGGGCTGCTGTATGCCGTCAACTCACGTCCGGGCGCACTGGGGGAGCAATTAGCCTATACACGGGCCGCCGATTTGCCCACGGTGCCTGAGCTGGCCGTGATCTGCACCCCGCCGGCCACCGTGGTGGGGCTGATCGATCAACTGGCCCGACTCGGCACCCGCGCTGCCGTGGTTATGACCGCCGGCATGGATGGGCAGCAAAAACAGGCGATGCTCGATGCAGCACGGCCGCACCTGCTGCGTATCATCGGGCCAAACTGCATCGGTTTGCTGGCGCCGCACAAGGGCCTGAACGCCAGCTTTGCCCACGTCAATGCGCAACCGGGGGAGCTGGCGTTTGTGTCGCAGTCGGGGGCGCTGGTCACGGCCATGCTGGACTGGGCACGGGGCCAGGCCATCGGCTTCTCGCATTTTGTGTCGCTGGGTGAGCATGCCGACGTTGATTTTGGCGACATGCTGGACTTCCTGGCCAACGACCCGAAAACCCGCGCCATCTTGCTCTATGCCGAGTCCATCGAGTCGCCACGCAAATTCATGTCGGCGGCCCGCGCTGCAGCGCGCAACAAGCCGGTGATCGTCGTCAAGGCCGGCCGCTCAGCCCAGGGCCAGTTGGCGGCGGCCTCACACACCGGGGCGATGGCGGGTTCAGACCTGGTGTTTGACGCGGCCATCGCCCGGGCGGGCATGCTGCGCGTCAACACGCTGCAAGAGCTGTTTCTGGCTGCCACCACCCTGTCACGCTTTCGGACCAACACCAGTGACAGCCTGACCATCCTGACGAATGGCGGTGGTGCCGGCGTCATGGCGGCTGACGCAGCGGCCTTTGCCGACGTGCCGCTGGCCACCTTGAGCGAGGCAACACGGCAAAAGCTCGATGCTGTGCTGCCCGCCAACTGGTCGCATAGCAACCCGGTGGACATCATTGGTGACGCGCCAGTAGCCCGCTACCAACAGGCCCTGGCCATTCTGAATAGCGACCCCAACACCGGTGCGCTGTTGTTCATTCACGCCCCCACCGCGATCGTGCCAAGCGCCGATATTGCCCAAGCCCTGCTGCCACTGGCGCAGCACGACCCCCACGTGGCACCGCGCCTGATGAGTTGCTGGCTGGGTGATGCTGCGGTAGCGCAGGCGCGCAAAACCTTCCAGAACGCCGGCGTGGCCGACTTCGACACGCCGGAGCAGGCGGTACGCGCCTTCTCTATGCTGCTGCGCTACCGCCACAACCAGAACGAGTTGTCGCAAGCGCCACCCGCCATGCTGGCCAAGCAGCGCCCGGACAGCGTCAGCATTCGACACATTGTGCAGGCCGCGCTGGCCGCCGGCCGCACCCTGTTGAGCGAGCCCGAGGCGAAAGCAGTGCTGCAAGCCTGTGGCATCCCGGTAGTGGCCACACAGCGGGTGGCGCCCACCGCTGACGCCGCCGCGCTGGCCGCCACCGCCTTGGGGTTTCCGGTAGTTTTGAAAATTTTGTCTGATGACATTTCGCACAAGTCCGACGTCGGCGGTGTCGCCCTGAACCTGGCGGATGAGCCCGCCCTGCGACACGCTGCGCACGCCATGCTGGCGCGCGTGCAACAGCAACTGCCGCTGGCTCGGGTTCAGGGGTTTACCGTGCAAAGCATGGTGCGCCGACGCCACGCCCAAGAGCTGATTGTGGGCAGCGCCATTGACCCGGTGTTTGGGCCAGTCATCCTGTTCGGACAGGGCGGCACCGCGGTCGAACTCATGGCCGACCGGGCCGTGGCCTTGCCACCGCTGAACGTGCCGCTGGCTCGTGCGCTGGTGGCGCGCACCCGGGTGGCCCGCCTCCTGGCGGGCTGGCGAGATACCCCGGCCGTTGACGCCGACGCCCTGCACGGCGTGCTGATAGCGGTGTCGCAGCTGCTGGCCGAGATCCCGGAAATTGCCGAACTTGACATCAACCCGCTGATCGTCAATTTTGAAGGCGCGATTGCACTGGATGCTCGCATCCGGGTCAGCGCGGCCGGTCCGGCCGGCGCCGATCATTTCGCCATTCGGCCCTACCCAGCAGAACTTGAAGAGCAGTTGCTGTGGCAGGGCCGTTCCGTCTGCCTGCGCCCGATCCGCCCGGAAGACGAAGCACAGCACATGGCCTTCCTGCAAGCGCTTGATCCTGAAGACGTGCGGATGCGGGTGTTTTACAGCCGGCGCAGCATAGCGCGCAGTGAGCTGGCCCGCTTGGTGCAGATTGACTACGCGCGCGAAATGGCGTTTGTGGCCCTGGCCGACGGCCCGGATGGGCAGGTGCAGACCCTGGGCGTGGTGCGCGCCATGACCGACCCCGACAACATCGAGGCCGAATTTGGCGTGATCGTCCGCTCTGACCACAAAGGCAGCGGACTGGGCTTGTTGCTGATGCAAAAAATGATCGCCTACCTGCGCAGCCGGGGGACACAACGCTTAGTTGCCACCGTACTTGATTACAACGACCGGATGCTTAAGCTGGCCCGTGAACTGGGCTTTGAGGAAGGGGCCATCGGCACCACGGGCGACGGCGTGCGTGGCATTCTGCTCAAGCTTACTTGATCCCAATCGCCCATTGGATCAGCATCTTGGCAACAAAGCCAGTCATGCCAAAGGCCAGCCCCAGAAAAATCACAAAGGTGCCAAACTTGCCCGCCTTGGATTCCCAGGCCAGCTGACCAATGATGAACAGCATGTAGAGCATGAACGCCCCCACGCCAAAGGTCAATCCAAAGCCGGCAATCTGCTCTTCGGTATAGCCCCACATCAGCCCGGCTCTCGCGGCGGCAGGCCAGACACATCCACCAGGTCGCGGTAAGCATGCCAGCTGGCGTGGCCCAGCATCGGCACCACGGCAATCAAGCCCAGCAGCAGCGAGCCCAGACCCAACAGCGTAAAGCCCATGATCAGCGCGGCCCAGAGCGCCAAGGGCAGCGGGTTGACCAGTACCGCCCGCCAACTGGTCAGCACTGCGGTGAGCAGCGTCACGCGCCGGTCCAGCAGCAAGGGCATGGCAATGACGGTTGAAGCAAAAATCGGTGCCGCCAGCACACCGCCGACGACCAGCCACAATTCAAACAAAAAGCCCTGGCGCGCCAACACCACGTGCCGAATGAAGTCGATCGGGGTCTGAATCGGCACTGGCGCCAGCAGCGTGATCAAGGCGGCCGAGGTGGCCACCCAGCCGGTCCCCGCCAGCGCCAGCAGGGCACCAAACTGCACCAGGCACCAGTAATCGTTGCCCCACTTGTTGAAGTGGTTGTTCTGCCAATTTAACCAGGTCTTGAGCACCAAGGCCGCATTGGCTGGCTCACCGCGCTCCAACGCGCGGCTCAAGGCATACAGGCTGGTGGCCAGCACCGGCGCCACCACCAAAAACCCCGACAGGGCGCCCGCCATCAACCAAAACCGGTCGTGTGCCACCGCCAAAATACCCATGCCGAACAGGGCGAGCACCAGACCGTGGGCAAAACTGACCCAGCCACAACGCGCCATGTCACGCCAAGCCAGCGCCAGCCAATGCATAGGGCGAAGCAGATCCAGGCTGCGGACCGCCGGCAAACGGGGAGCGGGGGAGGTCATGACCGGGCCAAGTGTAGGGTTTGGCCGCGAGGCCGGCCTTGATCTGTGTCAAACCGGTAGCGGCAGCAGGGGGCGCTACATAATCAGCCGCTTTACTGTCGTCAGGACCCACCATGCCACGCCCGATTCTTGCCGAAGCCCAGATTCACCCCGCCATACGGGAACAAATCGCTCGCCACGAACACGCCATCGTGAGTGAAGTTCAGGCGGCGGTGGCACAGCACGCCGTGGTGGTGATCGGCATGGCCTCAAACCCCTACCCCAAGAAAGCACGCAAAGCGCTGGACGCCGCAGGGGTAGCGCACCATGACCTAGATTACGGCAGCTATTTCAGCATGTGGCGCCAGCGCAATGCACTCAAGCTGTGGACCGGCTGGCCAACGTTTCCCATGGTGTTCGTCAAGGGCACCCTGATCGGCGGTGCCGGTGACTTGGCCAAACTGATTGCCAGCGGCGAGCTGAAAAAGCTCTTGTCTTCATAAGAAAAGTGGCTCTAAGCCCCATCACCATTAGGTTGTTAGCTACTATTTTAGTAGCAATTTTTGAGTTAGATAGGATGGGTGCAGTGGTCAAGATGGTGGCCCTCGCAAGCCAAGCGCCGTCGTCCCCGGCTCGACCGGGGACCCATGACGTCCTGGGTTCCCGTTCGTGGCCGGGAATGACGACCGATCGTCAAACTCAAGGCTTGGCTTTGGGGCGACCATGGTGCGGCATAGCACTGGCGTCAAACACCTTTTGCTGCTCGGGCGTCAGCGTCGCATAGAAGACCTTGGTCGCCTCGTCACGCTGGTCCATCGCCGTCATGTGCTGGCGGCGCAGCGCCTTCATGCGCTCGAGCCGCTCGGGTGTTGACAGTTTTTCCATCGCAGCGGGGTCAGGCCGTTTAGCCATCATGTCAGCCGGCATCTTGTGTGCTGCAACAAGTGTGGTCCAGGCGCCTTCTTGGGCGGGTGTGAGCTTGAGCCGGGCCTTGAGTTCGGCGGCGTGCTTGTCCATGCGGGCCTGCATCCGGGCCGGGTCCCTATGGCGCATGCCCTCGTGCATACCGTCGGCAGGGCCAGCCATCATGGCAGCGTGACCGCCCGATGAGGGCATCTGCGCCAGCGCGGCGACGCCCGACAGGGCCAGCAGACCGGCCAACAAGGTGGGTTTGAATCGTGAAGTCATGGTGATGTCCTTTGGATTGGGCCAGATGCTCAGGGATTGGCATCAGGCTGAAGGGCAGTGTGGCCGGCCTGTGTAAGCGCAGCATGCGCCAGCGCTAAGCCTGTGTAAAGTTTCATGAAAAAGCCAGCGTGAATTGGTGGGATGATCGGCGCGGGATCGCTCAAATCAATTGTCAAGAAGGATGCTTGTGTTCAAAAATGTGATCGTTTACCGGATCGGGGCCGACTGGTCCGCCACGCTGGCGGACATGGAAGAACGGCTGGCTGCCACGCGCTTTGTCGCCTGCGGCCCCAGCCAGGAAAAGTCATCCGGCTGGGTCGAGCCGCGTGGCGTGGCCCAGGGGCCGCTGGTGGAGTCGGTGGCTGGTCAACTGGTGCTCAAGATGATGATCGAAACCCGAGCCCTGCCGGCCTCGGTGGTGAACCGCAAAGCCGAAGAGCGGGTAGCGCAAATCGAGGCCAGCACCGGCCGCAAGCCCGGAAAAAAAGAAATGCGCGACCTCAAAGACGACATCCGTCTGACGCTGTTGCCCATGGCCTTCACCAAATTGGCCAGTATCACCGTCTGGATCGACCGCGAGGCCCGTTGGCTGGTGATCGATGCGGCCAGCCTAAGTCGGGCGGAAGAGGTCGTAGCGGCATTGGTGGCGGTATTGGATGGCTTCGCCATCACCCTGCTCAATACGCAGATCTCACCCACCGCCGCCATGGCCCAGTGGCTGGATACCCAAGAGCCGCCGGCCGGCTTCAGTGTGGACCGCGAATGCGAGTTAAAGGCCGCGGATGAATCGCGTGCCGTGGTGCGCTATGCCCGCCATGCGCTTGACACCGAAGAGGTCCGTCAGCATGTGGCCACTGGCAAGCTGCCCACCCGGCTGGCACTCACCTGGGAGGGCCGGGTGTCGTTTGTTCTGACGGAGAGCCTGCAACTGAAAAAACTGGCCTTTTTGGAGGGCGTCTTTGAAACCTCTGGCGCCGAACGGGCCGACGGCTTCGACACCGATACCGCCATCGCCACCGGCGAATTGCGCAAGCTGCTGCCGGATTTGCTGGAAGCGCTGGGGGGCGAGGTGGTCGTCGGCTAAGGCTCGCCTCAGACCGCTGGCAACCCCAGGCCGGTCATCTCGGCCGACACCTGCTGCCAACGCACGTCAAAGTGGCCGCTCCCCTTGCCAGGGCCGGCATTAGCCGCCAACAGGGCCTGACGGGTGCCCGCCAGCACGCTGTCAATCACCGGTACGCTGACATCGGCCTGAATCAGCTGCGCCAGACCGGCTAGGCCGGCGCCGCCCAGAATGACCGCATCGGCCCTGAAGTCTTGAACCGCAGCCTGACAAGCCGCCGCCAGCAGCGCCTGTGCCGCTACCGGGTCAGCAGCGAGCTGGGCGCCCGTTGGCGCAACCGTGTGAATACCAGCAAGTTGGTCGCCGTAACCCAGCATCTGGGCCAGCCGCGCCAGCATCGGCTGCCACCGCACACCCCCGGTGACGATGGCAAAGCGGCCATGAGCGGCCGCTTCGACAAAGGCAGCCTCGGCCAGCCCGGTCACCGGAACAGCGCTGCTGTCCCGCAAGGCCAGCAGACCCGGGTCGCCAAAACAGCCAATCAGCACCGCATCGGGCGCGGGTTGGTCCTCATCAGCCAGTGCCGCGGCCCAAGAGTCCAGTACCGCATGGCCGGCCACCGCATAGCTGGCTTCACAGGCGATGTAAGGCGCACCAAAACGGGCGGTCACCGTCCGCACACGGACATCGGGTCCGGCAGCGCGCTGCGCATGGGTCTGTAGCAACGCACTGACAGCGCTCGAGGTGTTGGGGTTGATAATCAGGAGGTGACGCATGCGCTTGAGTTTAAGCTGCGGGCGCTCCCTGACAAGCAAGAACGACTCGATACCAACTATCGCCGCCATTTTCAACGGATTTACGTCGCGGCTAAGAATACTGGGCAATCCCTTTGGCATTCAGCATCGAGGTGCTCGTTTTGCCGTTTCAAACCACGCCCGGTATCAATACCGGGCGATCCGCTGGTTTGGTTGCTGCTTCAACTGCAAGTTTCTGGTTTCAATCCACGCCCGGCATTAATACCGGGCGATCCTTCTGCGGCGACTTGCTGCTCAAGCGCTCAGAGGTTTCAATCCACGCCCGGCATTAATACCGGGCGATCCTCTGCCAAAGATCGCTCGGGCAAGCTGGGCGCTTGGGTTTCAATCCACGCCCGGCATTAATACCGGGCGATCCAGACCATCAATCAATTGGAGCAAGAGTATGGCGCAGTTTCAATCCACGCCCGGCATTAATACCGGGCGATCCGGCCGCGCCTGCCAAGGCCACGCCGCCCTGGGCCAAGTTTCAATCCACGCCCGGCATTAATACCGGGCGATCCGCGGAGGCCAAGAGCCAGCGCGACGCAGAGCAAAAGTTTCAATCCACGCCCGGCATTAATACCGGGCGATCCAAAGTCACCCGGTCCAAGCTGGACGCCTCCAACGTGTTTCAATCCACGCCCGGCATTAATACCGGGCGATCCCTTGCCAGATCATGGGTATGCCTTTCGATCAAGCTCGTTTCAATCCACGCCCGGCATTAATACCGGGCGATCCAGGAGGGTGGCTACCGCAAGCTGCTGGTCGAGCTGTTTCAATCCACGCCCGGCATTAATACCGGGCGATCCTTCGCGGCCACGGTGGATGGCTGCGAGAAGTGGGTTTCAATCCACGCCCGGCATTAATACCGGGCGATCCTCTATCCACTCCTCTGCTGTGAACAGGCTCATGTGGTTTCAATCCACGCCCGGCATTAATACCGGGCGATCCGGCGTCGTCCGCTGAATCGAAGTCCACACAAAGCAGGTTTCAATCCACGCCCGGCATTAATACCGGGCGATCCAGTTCGTGGACTACTGGATTGCACAGCCTGGGCAGTTTCAATCCACGCCCGGCATTAATACCGGGCGATCCATGGCCTCCTGCATGGCGCTGTTCCAGCCAGAGATGTTTCAATCCACGCCCGGCATTAATACCGGGCGATCCATGGCCTCCTGCATGGCGCTGTTCCAGCCAGAGATGTTTCAATCCACGCCCGGCATTAATACCGGGCGATCCTGTGGAGCACAAAGCGCTTTCTTCCCAACAAATCTGGTTTCAATCCACGCCCGGCATTAATACCGGGCGATCCGGCCTGCTGTGGCCCGGCTACGGGCGCCACCGTTTGGTTTCAATCCACGCCCGGCATTAATACCGGGCGATCCTGTCGCGCATGTTGTCGTGGTGCGTGCCAACAAGTTTCAATCCACGCCCGGCATTAATACCGGGCGATCCTTTGATTGGCAATGGCTCCAAAAAGGTAGCCATTTGTTTCAATCCACGCCCGGCATTAATACCGGGCGATCCTCTGCTCAATCAGTTCTTTGACATGAGTCAGCATGTTTCAATCCACGCCCGGCATTAATACCGGGCGATCCTCGCCACCGTAACTGTTCCACTCGCCATCAATAAGTTTCAATCCACGCCCGGCATTAATACCGGGCGATCCTGCGGAGATGTGCTGGGCGTGCTTCACGCCAGCACAGTTTCAATCCACGCCCGGCATTAATACCGGGCGATCCCTCTGGCCAGTCGGCAATGATGTGCACAGAGTCGTTTCAATCCACGCCCGGCATTAATACCGGGCGATCCCACCGTGGCCGCAAAATCCTCGGGCGGCGTCATGAAGTTTCAATCCACGCCCGGCATTAATACCGGGCGATCCTCGCTCGGTCTGGTGGTCATGATTCGCTCCTGACTGTTTCAATCCACGCCCGGCATTAATACCGGGCGATCCCCGATAGCCCCGGAACCCGCTGTTGACATAGCAGTTTCAATCCACGCCCGGCATTAATACCGGGCGATCCGAGGGAGCCAGCAGAGCCGTTGCCCAGTTCGAGGTTTCAATCCACGCCCGGCATTAATACCGGGCGATCCTAGTGTGTGAAAAAGTATAGGGGTTGCGTGGGAAGTTTCAATCCACGCCCGGCATTAATACCGGGCGATCCAGCCGTGGCGCATCATGCCGACTGGCCCTGTAACGTTTCAATCCACGCCCGGCATTAATACCGGGCGATCCTTGCTGCTTCGGTTTTCTTGCTGGTAGCCATTTGGTTTCAATCCACGCCCGGCATTAATACCGGGCGATCCCTGGACCATCCCGACATTGAGGAGTTCATTCACGCGTTTCAATCCACGCCCGGCATTAATACCGGGCGATCCCACCCCGCAGGTACTTCTCCTTGTCGAACATCGGGTTTCAATCCACGCCCGGCATTAATACCGGGCGATCCCCTCATCCAGGACGTACAGCAGGCGGCGCTTGTCGTTTCAATCCACGCCCGGCATTAATACCGGGCGATCCGATACCTGCGGAGGACGGGGCGGACTCCTTGACGTTTCAATCCACGCCCGGCATTAATACCGGGCGATCCGGTGCTGATACGGCACCACGCGGCTGTCCCCGTAGGTTTCAATCCACGCCCGGCATTAATACCGGGCGATCCTGAGGTTGTACAGTTCCGCTCCGCTGGAGAGACGTTTCAATCCACGCCCGGCATTAATACCGGGCGATCCCTCGGTGCCCTGCTCCATTGCAAAGGTTGTCTTGTTTCAATCCACGCCCGGCATTAATACCGGGCGATCCTCGCTGCAAAATTGTGTTAAAGTCCAACGCATGAAGTTTCAATCCACGCCCGGCATTAATACCGGGCGATCCTTGCTGACGCACTTGGCCAGCTGGCGATTGGTGAGTTTCAATCCACGCCCGGCATTAATACCGGGCGATCCGGCAAACAGGCTGGAAGGCGAAAATGCAGCAGCTTGTTTCAATCCACGCCCGGCATTAATACCGGGCGATCCGCCAGAATGTCCGTTTTAGGTCGCATACCAACAGTTTCAATCCACGCCCGGCATTAATACCGGGCGATCCGGCGCTAGAGTTTGTTCAACGGGTAACTGCGTGGGTTTCAATCCACGCCCGGCATTAATACCGGGCGATCCCCCACGCATTCAAAGCGCTGTCAACAATGGCTTTTATGCCGGTGAAATGCGAACCACGCTTTTCAACGCGAGTCGCAGCTGCACTTTGCATCAAAAAATCGAAAAACATCATTGAAATCAATAGGTTGCGTAGAGCGCGAACCCTACAGCAAAGACACCTTCACTTGGGGTTCGCGGGTTTGACGGTACCACAACCAAACCCGCGGTGGGGCAGGTACATTCAAGATCAAAGCACCAGGGGACCGTCAAAATCCACGGCCTTGAAAACACCATGTTCCAGGACTTCGAACCCGCGCGTACCGGGTACACGGTACAGGCGCAGACAATCTTGCTGAGGGTCAATTTCCGCCAACAGCGCACGCTCCAGCGCTTCAAACTGTCCCACGTCCAACTGGCATTCAAACACCGACTTTTGCACTCGCTGCCCTGTCCTTTCACAAACCTTGGCAACCCGGCGCAGGCGGCGTCGGCCTTCCCTGGTCTCAGTGCTCACGTCGTAACAGACAAGTACCAGCATGCAAGCCCCATCATTTCGCGACAAAGGGCACATAAGGCGCGCCGTCATCGCGGACGGCTCGCGCCATCAGCCGCGCCTGCACCAGGGGCACCAGACCCAAGGGCAAAGACTGCGCCAACAGGGAATGATTGATTTCGTCCTTCTTTCGCTCCTGATACGCCACCACCACGGTCTTGCGGGCATCCGGCTCCAGCAACACCCCACCGCCTTCGCGCAACACGAAGTCACCTGCCGTCAACTGCCCTCGGTTGATGAGCGTCAGCGCCAAACGATCAGCCCAGGGGCGAAACTCTTCCATCAAATCCAGTGCCAATGCGGCACGACCGGGGCGCAGGGCGTGCAAAAAGCCTACTTGCGGATCAAGCCCCACGGCCTCCAACGCGCTGCGGCAATCGTTCATCCACATCGCATACAAGAAGGACAACATGGCGTTGAAGCGGTCGCGCGGTGGGCGGCGGGTGCGGCCATCCATGGCAAATGCGGTACGCTGATCTGGGCGCAGCAGCAGATTCAGGCCGCTGAAGTATTGGCGGGCGGCGGCACCCTCCACACCGCGCAAACTGTCCAGGTCTTTGGCATCGGGCAGTGCCCGCAGGGCAGCGGCCAAATCATCTGCAAGACGCGTCAGCACCTTAGCCTCATCCTCCACCTTCGCCTCGCGGGCACCGCGCTGCAAGACTTGTCGGGTATTTTTGATCTTGCCCGCCACGCTGGCGCGGGCCATGTCAAGCGTGAAAATGGGGTCCGCCACACGCTTGAACTGCGCCTGGCGCAGCAGCACGTTGCCGCTGACCGCGCCCTCCAGCCGGGCTTTGAAGCGGCCGTTGTCATCCAGCAGCACCAGCGCTATGCCGCTTTCGGCCAACCTATGCATGAGCGGTGCGGACAAGCCGGTGTGACCAAAACACACCACCGAGCTCAAGTGATGCAAGGGTACACGCAGCCGGGTTTCATGCTCTACCTCAACCCGCAGGGTGTCGTTATCCAGCCGCAAATAGGTCTCTGGCGTGGTGATGTAGAGCGTGTTGAGGAGTTGCATGGTCATACCCATTCACAAAAGGCTAAGCATCGGGGTCAAACAAGGCGGCGCGGGCGGCCAGCACGCCCGCGTGCGTGGCTTGCGGCTGACAACGATCTTGCAATGAACAGCCCTTGCAGCGCTTGGCCGCATGCTCAGCTGCCAAGGGCGGGGGCAACACGCCGCTGGTCAACATTTGACGAATAGCCTCTGCGGTTTGCACCACATCCGCACGCAGTTGGTCAGTGATGGGCACCACCCGGCGGCGTTTGGAGGTGGCGTAATAAAGGGCGCCCTCGTTGACGGGCTTGCCGGTCATGGCCTCCAGACACAAAGCCTGCGCAGCCAGTTGGAGGTCATCACACTCGGCAATGTCGGCAGCCTTGTTGCGGCTGCCATGTTTGTATTCCACCGGGTAAGGCACACCACCTGCCAAAAACTCCACCACATCCGACTTACCCACCAAGCCGATTTCGTCATGCCACAGCGGCAGGGCGCGCTCCACCAGCACGCCTTTGGCAGTTTCCACGCCGGGCTTGTCCACCTTGGCATGCACGGCCTGACCACGCAGGGTATGCACGTTGTCGTCAAACACCTGCTCCAGATGAATCAGGCCGCACTGGCGCGGGCAGTAGCGCCAGTGTTGCAGGGCAGACAAGGGGACTTGTTCTGGCGTTTCCATGGTCTTTTATGCCGCTAGCGCTTGCCTAGCTTGCCCGACCAGCTATTTTTTTAGTAGCGGTTGGCAAAAAACTCTCGCCGGTCACCACGGATTTTCCGGTTTGACTCTCCAACTGGTTGCGCGCTTGCCGGGCAATGCGCCCACCTGCCTTGGCAGCGGTTTTGTTGTCGGCCATGCCGGTGGCTTCCACACTCTGTGCAATCTGGCGGGTAGACAGTTCCGCCAGGGCGGTAAAAATCAGCTCGGCTTCGCTCATATGGTCGCGCAGGTTGTGGCTGGATAGGCCCTTCATGTCCTTGTGATCTTTGACGCTCACACCGGCCCATTCCTGGTGAATGATGTTGGTGAGGATGGCAAATTCGCTGCCCTGCTTGATGTCGTGTTCGCTCCAATAGTCGGTGAGCTTGTTTCGCGTTTCCTGCCCGGTCATGCGCTGCGCAATCCACTTGTCGCTGCGGCCATGCTGCTGCCAGGTTTCGCGGGCACGGTTCAGCGACAAGGCTGGGTCAGCCATCTCCTGCATACGCTCGTAGCCGACCTTGGCCAACCAGAGCTTGATCGGTTCGGCTTTGGGGCTTGGGATAGATTGAACGATGCGAAGCAAACTTTCGGCGTTGGCCACATCGGTAAGCCTCTGCTTGCCATCTGCAGCGGGCAATTTCAACTGTCGACAAAATGTCGACAGTTCAGCCCCGTCTTCAGACTTGACCCGGATCTTCATCTTGAACCAGTAATCGCGGGCGTTGTCGCTGTCCGTCAGCACCTGCACCACGTCAATCACTGAAAACCACCAGATTTCAGTGGCTTCATCGTACACGCGGCGAATGGTTTGGCCAGCGAATTCGGTGGGGAAGATTTTCATCGCCTACTCCCAACGCCCATCAGCATTTGCGGGTCAAAGTCACCCCGGGGGCAGGTGCTACCGACTCACTCACTTGCAATGCTTTGCCGTCAAACGCCACCTGGTAGGCATCAAAGCTGCGCGCCACTTCGCCGGGATTGGTTTGCGCCACTTTGAGCTTGTCAAACAAAGCATGCGATGGCGCATTGCCCAGTTCGCAGTCGTGCTTGAACACGTACAGCCCGCGTGTGGACATTTCGCCGCGTGCGGCAGAGCGGTCATGTTCAAACATTTGTGACAAGGCTTGCCAAAGCAGTTCCAAATCATCTTCGCCAAACCCGGTTTGCTTGGCGAGAAAGGAGGACACAAAGCCGTGCGCCACGTACACGCCATACGGCACCGTGTGTTTGCGGCCCATGGTGCGGTTGTCGCCATCTTGCTTTTCCGCTTCCCCTTCGGTGGTCACCGCCATGCGGGTAATTGTGTGCTCCAGCGCCACGACCGGCTCAACCGAGCGGGCAAACGTGATCTGCACCGGGCCGCGCACCTGGCCGCAGTTGGTGCCGGTGGACATGACTGCGCCAAAGGTACGCACGTCAAAGAAGTTCTGGCACATCCAGTCACGGGCAAGGCCTACCTCGTCGGCGCTGCCTTTGCGTTTTTCTTTTTTGGCGGGTTTCTTTTTTGCATCGGCAGTCAGTGCCACATCTGCTACGCTTTCAGTAGCTGCTTGCGCAGTATCCTCGGGGGCTGTAGCCAGTTTCAATGCGGAATAAGCGCGCTCGTGCTGCAGGTTCAGTACCGCTTTTTCGCGCACGTAGATTTCAAAGCGCTTTTCACCCTCCGCCGGGTCGCGCTGGTCTTGGTCTTTCACCAGGCCGACAAAATTGCGCACTTTGCGCTTGAGCGATACGTCCGTCACCAAGCCGTGACCGGATTCAGCATCCAGGCGCGGCATGTTGCCGGCATCCGGATCGCCATTGGGGTTGCCGTCTTTCACGTCAAAGACGAGAACAAAGTCGTAGCGGTTTGCGAGTGGGTGGGTGGTGGTCATGCGGATGCTCCTTCGGTTTTGGTTGAGTCGTCTGGCTTCTTATTGAAAAAATCTTGTCGCTGGTGGTAGTAGCCCAGCGCAAAGCGGCCTTGGTCGGCCAGCGGTAAATGTTTGGGAAAGTCGGTTACCAGGGCAACCACTTCACCCAAGAGCTTCTCGAAATAGGTGTTGCGCCCAGCGGGTAGCTTTTTCAGATGGGCATTCTTCAAGCGCAACAAGGTGGTGAATACGGCCACGGGCGTGCTGGAGGCCGCGCCGTAGTAGCGATCCCGAATGGTGGCGTTCAAACCAGGGCTGGCTTCTTCCTGAATCTTCTCCAGCACGGCGAACAAGCGCCCCATTCGGTAGCCCGGGTTGTTGTTGGCAAGGTCAAGCATGGGTGTGAGCTCCTTTTCTTTATCTAGACGGGTAGAGTGGATGGATGCGCGGCGAATTTGGCGATTCAGACAGGCTTTGATGGAAGCGGCCCGTATGTACGTGACGTTTTGTTCGGCCCGGCAACGTGCCACCGCCGTGTTGAGCCACAGCGCGGGGTAAGGCACGTCTTCTCCCGCAAAAATGGCATCAACGATAGAACCGCCCAAGTTCGGAGGGATGTTGTCCGCTTTGTTTTGCACCGCCACTGCGGTCAGCAGCCGAAACAGTGAGGGATATTGCGGGTCATGTCCATGGGAACCACGCACCATTTCAAGGTCTTTAAAGTGCTGTTCAATGCGCTTGCCCAACTCCGGCAAACGCAAGCAGTAGTAAAACCGAATGCTGATGCGCGCGGCATTGGGTGCCAGGCCGAGGATATGGAAGTGGTTGTAGTTATCCTGCGTGGATGGCCCGTGTTCTTTTTGCACGGCATTCAGCAGCGCCTGCACCGCCCGCGTGCCTGCATCCGGGTCGTCTTTAGGTGCTTCGCCAAAAATATCGGGCACCGCAGTTTCCAGGTCGGAGGCTTTATCAGTCCAAAACACCGTAGAGGCATCCCCGATCTGGATACGTTGAGGCGAGTCTTTGCGTAGCAGGTGATTTAGCGCGGTGGTGTAGGCAAAGGCGGCGGCTTTGCTGACGGGTGCGTTTTCCCCTTGGCGCTCAGTTTTGCCATAAGACTCGAACGCGCGGGCGTTGAATGAAACGATGTTCGCCCCCGAGGTTTGCGCATCCCATACGCCTTTGATGGCGGCATGCAGACGCTCTACCGGGGCTTGTTCACCACTCACCAAGCACATGGCCAGGCGCTCGTCGCCTGATGCTGGTGCGTTCAACGCGGCTTGAATGACGGCTGGGCGCTGACACACCAAGTTGACATCGCCATGCAGGCGAAAGCTCAGAATGGCATTGCCCTCCAGCGCATCCGCCCATGCGGGCTGAAGCTGCAAATTCTCCAAGTCGAACCCATCAAAAAATTTCTGCACGGCTTGAATGCCTGCATCATCCCGTGCCGTCGCTGGCAATGCGCCAATGCGTTGGCGAAATGCTGCGTGCTGCTCCACCACTCGCTCGGGTTTACCTTTGGTGTCCACCCCCAGCACGTATTCCAGCGTATCCCACAGTAAATTGGCGGCCACGCCCGAGGTTTTTTTCACGCCCTGCGGCACTCGGAAACTTTGGGCGATCTTTTTCTTGCCGTTGTGTGTGCGTGTATCGAGAAGCTGCACCAGTTTGCCCTGGGCATCTATCTCCAAAACAAAGGGAATTTCCTTTTGCTCCAGGCCGAAAGACGGCAAGTGTTGCGCGGGGTCAGGGTCATCGCACTTGCGGCGATAGTAGTCATTGAGTGCTTGCAGAATCATCCCACGGTCTCCTCAAACGGGGGCACTTCAACCACACCCGAGTTCATGTGCGCCCTGAAAAAACGCGGTTGTGGGTCGGACGCTTGGGTGTAGTCCATATCGTGCAGCATCCAGCCCAAATCCCGGGTATCGGCAACGGGCTGTGCGGGTGGCGTATCGATGGTGACCAGGCGGAAGTCGGCTGAAAACTCGCGGCAACCCAAATACGGCTGGTTCACGCACTGGCCTTTGCTGGCGCGGCGGGTGAACATTTCGGTGTACTTGACGAGCGGGTCATTGCCCTTGCCAGTTAGTGACAACTCGGCGTGGATGCGGTAGGCGACGTCACGTAAAAAGTAGCCGGCGCGTTGCTGGCGTTCATCTTCAATGTACAAAGCCAGCATGCCGCTGCCCGCGTTCATGGCCTGCTGCACGTTGCGGGTGGACACCACGGCGCTGACTTCATTGCGTCGCAAATTAACCCAGCGAATCGGTTTGAGCACTTCAATGCGAAAAATTTGCCACCGCATTTGCGGCTTCCACAAAATGGCTTCAAAAACCGCTCGTGCCGCAGAGGGTGTCATCACGTCATACGACACGCGCTCCACCTTCATCTCCGGACGAGTAAAACAGGCGAACGGGCCTGAGACTTCAAGACAAAAACGGGGCATGGTTTTCCTTCAAACAGTAAAGCCGGCAGGGTTGTAAATATCATCGCCCAGCTTCAGGCCGAGGACCGGGTCATAAAGGTTGTCCGTATCCACCTGCACATAAAGTCCCGGCATGGGCAACGTCAGGTCGCCCTGCGCCAGCATCTTGTCCGCCATACGTTTGTGGATACTGACGGTGTAGCGCTGCAGTTTTCGCATGAGCCAGCGCGCCGGACCTTCTGCGGCCAGCATTCCGAGCAATTTTTCAATCTCTGGACCCTGCGCGGCGTAGCGCACCACGACCATGGCAGAGTCTTTATCGTCAATCAGACGAAACGCATCTGCTGCAGATCGAAACTGCACGCCCAACGTCTTGGGCTCCACCTTGAGCATTGGGACAATCTTTTTGCCGTCCAGATCAACCTGGCTATAAAAGTCGCGAAAGTAGGTGGCGAATAAAGCGCGATCCAGCGGGGCCGCTTGCCTGCCATGCAGGGTGCTGATGCAAGCTTGCGCCGCCTTGCGCAAGTGCCCAACTGGCGGCGCCTCGGGCGGCACAAAAACCACCACGCGGCCTTTCTTTGGCAAGCCATTCTCCAGTAGCCGCCCTTCGCGGTTGCAGCGCCCTGCTGCCTGGGCGATGGAGTCCAGTCCCGCCATCGCGCGATACACGACGGGGAAATCAATGTCCACGCCCGCCTCGACCAGCTGCGTGCTGACCACACGGAGTGGTTGAAGGTCGTCCCCATCGCGCTTGGCTCGCAGGCGGGCTTTGATTTGGTCGATGACCACTTTGCGGTGTGCGCCACACATCAAGGCGGACAGGTGCAATGTGTTTTTAGGTAGCAGCCTGTGCAATTCGCTTGCGGCTTGGCGGGTGCTGACGATGGCGAGCACGCAATCGTCCTGTTCGATTTGCGCGGCAATGTCCGCCCATGGCGTGGTGGCGTTCAAGTCCGGTGGCAACTCCACGTTGACACGGTCGAGGGCCGTAAACAGTGCATCAGGGTCGTCCATGATTTCACGCGCCTTCTCTAACCCACGCAGGTTGTTGCTTTTGTCGAAATAGTCAGTGCTGTTGAGGGCAGGCTGTGTGGCGGTACACAGCACCACAGTCACGCCGTAGTGCTTTACCAGCAGGTTTAGCCCATCCAGAATGGGCTGCAAAAACTCTGGGGGCAGTTGCTGCGCTTCGTCTAGCACAATGATGCTGTTCACGATGTTGTGCAATTTGCGGCAGCGCGAGGTTTTGGCGGCAAAAAGGGACTCGAACAACTGCACATTGGTGGTGACGACCAGCGGCGCATCCCAGTTTTCGCATGCCAGACGGCTGCGGGCAGTCTCATCCCGGTCAGCGGCGTCGGCCTGGCTGTGGTGCTCTATCAAGACTTCATCGCCAAGTGTTTTGAAAACGTCGCGAAAAACGTCGGCGGTTTGCTCAATGATGCTGGTATACGGAATGGCGTAGATCAGTCGGCGCTTGCCGTGGGTCTGCGCGTGATTCAAGGCAAACGCCAGACTGGACAAGGTCTTTCCGCCGCCGGTAGGCACTGTGAGCGAGAAGAACCCGGGGGGCATCGCCGCCTTGTCACGGCACTGGCGCAGGATGCCCGCGCGCAGGGTGTTGACCAGCGTGTCGTCGACCGGCAACGCAGCCATGTGGGCATCAAACGCCGATCGCATTTGATCCAGCGTCGGAAAGCCTTCACGCTGGGCGGGCTTTCCTGCGTCAAAGTGTGCTTCAGTGTCTAGAAAATCGGCGTCGACCAGGCAGGAGAACAGCATTCGGACCCAGAGTGAAAAACCCGCAGGGCCTGCGGGAATTTGACGCAGGTCCGGCACGAAGTCGCCCGTCTCAAGGATGCTGCTCGGGGGCTTGGCGTCTTTGGCTTCCTGCAGTTCAGTCTGGCAATCGGTTTGCGCCAGCCGCTGATTGAGACCACCGTCCCAGTCGTCCAACCCCGCATGGTGACCCGCAATCAGGTACGCCAGCACGCGGGCAGCCAGTTTCCCATTTGCTCCATGCGACTTTTCAAGCGTTTCTATCGCCCAAAGCGCGCCTGCCGCAGAGTGTGTTTTTTCACGTCCCGCCACTTTGCCCTCAATATGCGCATCCGGGTTGTCCGACTGCCTCAAGTAGCGCTGAAATCCGAGCCTGTATTTGCCGAGGTCATGCCACAACCCCGCCATATAGGCCCAGCGTTGGTTACCAGCGGTGGCATCAAACTGCCGCGAAAAATCGCCAGCCATGCTTGCAACGGCCTGCAGATGGTCTAGAAGCAAATGTCCGCCCGAGTGGGCCAATGGCTCTGGCATGTCGCTCCCCCTATGAATCTTTTATTTCGATAGAGCTTACTCGTCCCCGGGCTCACAGGGTGATCCTGAGTGAGTCTTTTTGCCAAATTGCACGGGGGTGCGCGCCGGAGAACGGCAGCTCTTGCATCAAGGCGCTTGCATCCATGCATCTGTCAGCGGCGTCCGCCCGCACGGTGCATGGGGCTGCCAGGCTTTGAGCTGGGCCTGGGTTACCGCTTGGGCTTGCACAAAATCTTGCGTGCTTAGTCCGCTTTGCACCATCGCAATAAGCACGCCTAGCTCATGGTGACGCCGAACATGCCGACCCGGTGGAGCCTGTCTCCTTGGCTGCGGAACTGGCGGGCACCAAGCGGCCTTAAACGGTTCTAGGCGGCCGCAGGTGGCGCGGTTACTGGGTAACCCTCTTCACCAATCACTTCCGCCAAAGCCGTCCAGGTCTGTTCTGAATTGACTTCAACCCGACCCGCGGGGCGATCTATGTTGACGGTGGCGTTATCGTCAAGCGTAAGCACGGCGCTCTTGACCGCTTTTTCGCAATGACCACAGGTCATCCCACTGACAGAAAATAGGTGTTGCAAAATAAGTTCCTCGTCTTCGGTTTAGCGCCCAAGAAGTTTTTAGCTTCCCTGCGCAGAGTCAAGCACGTTTGTAGCAGAATTGGCGCGCCTTGCTGGAAAAGGTTTAGGCTAGGGCCCATGACCCCACTTTCTTCTTTGGCGCCCGAGGCGCCGGCAGTACCCCCCGACAGTCTGGATATCGGCATCGGCGGCATGACCTGTGCCTCCTGTGTGGCCAGGGTAGAAAAAGCCCTGCTGAAAGTGCCTGGCGTTAAAACCGCCAGCGTCAACCTGGCCACCGAGTCTGCGCGTGTGCTGGTTTCTGCCGATGGGCCCACTGAGGCACGTTTGCGCCGTGCCGTTCGGGATGCCGGCTACGAACCCCGCGCTGCCGACACAGTGATGCAAGCCACCGATGACTCTGCATGGGCTGGTTTTGCACCGGTGGGCATCGGCATCGCCTTGTCACTGCCTCTGGTACTGCCAATGCTGTTGGGCGCGCTTCCAGAGGCGGTACTGAACCAACTGGCCGTGCCGATGATGTTGCCAGCCTGGTTGCAATGCCTATTGGCCACGCCGGTTCAGTTTGTTCTCGGCGCCCGTTTTTACCGTGCCGGGTGGCATGCCTTGCGGGCTGGCAGCGGCAACATGGATTTGTTGGTGGCCATCGGGACCAGTGCCGGCTGGGCTTTGTCAATGTGGTTGTGGCTGACCGCGCCTTCGGGTGCCATGGTGCATCTCTATTTTGAGAGTTCTGCCGTCGTCGTCACGCTGGTTTTGCTGGGCAAGTGGTTGGAAACACGGGCCAAGCAACACACCACGGCGGCGATCCGTGCCCTGCATGGGCTGCGGCCAGCCTTGGCCCATTTGCTGGGGCGCGATGGCGAGGTCGATGTACCGATTGTGGAGGTACTTGTCGGCGACCGGCTCGCAATCAAACCTGGCGAACGGGTTCCGGCAGACGGTCTATTGCTGGAGGGACAAACTGAGGTTGATGAGTCCATGCTCACCGGCGAGCCCTTGCCCGTGCATAAGACGCCGGATACCAACCTGACCGGGGGCTCCATCAACGGCGATGGTCGGGTCGTGATGCGGGTCACCGCAGTCGGTCAGGAAACGGTGCTGTCGCGCATCATCAGACTGGTGGAGGATGCGCAAGCCGCCAAGGCACCCATCCAGCGTCTGGTCGATAGGGTCAGCAGTGTGTTTGTCCCGGTGGTCATTGTGCTGGCGGTGATAACACTGTGCGCTTGGTGGCTGACGGGTCATCCCTTTGAGCAGGCTTTGATCCATGCCGTGGCGGTACTGGTGATTGCCTGCCCCTGTGCACTCGGTCTGGCAACGCCAGCGGCGATCATGGCTGGCACGGGTGTGGCCGCCAAATACGGCATTTTGATCAAGGATGCTCAGGCTCTGGAACTCGCCCACCGGGTCGACGTGATCGCTTTCGACAAAACCGGTACCCTGACGGTCGGTCAACCTCGGCTGCTGGCCATTTACATCAAACCCGACGCGCTGATCGCCGCGGCGCAGCCGCCTAACCCCAAGCTATTGCAAATTGCTGCTGCTATTCAGAGTGGAAGTGAGCACCCGCTCGCAGCTGCTGTTATGGCGGCTGCGCGAGCAGCCGGTTTGAGCATCACCACCGCCAGCCAAGTGAGCGCGGTGCCTGGACGCGGTACCCTGGGCACCGTGGGTGGCCAAGCTTACAAAATTGGCAGCTTGCGCTGGATGGATTCACTTGGGCTTGATCTGGGGCCCTGGTTGCCGCTGTCTAACCGGTTACAAGAGCAGGGTGCCACCGTATCCGCCCTGGTGAGCGAAAGCCCCTTTGGACTGGAACTGTGCGCCCTGTTGTCTTTTGGCGATGAGCCTAAACCTGGCGCCAAAGAAGCCTTGGCCGCTTTGCGTCAGCGCGGCATGCGTATCGTCATGATTTCTGGCGATAACCAGGGGGCGGCCGAGGTGATGGCTCTGCGCCTTGGCCTTCGACCTGATGAGGGCGAGGTCATGGCCAATGTCCTGCCGGGTGAAAAAGCAGAACGGGTTCAGGCGCTAAAGGCGGGCGGCCATACCGTGGCCATGGTTGGAGACGGTATCAACGATGCGCCGGCTCTGGCAGCAGCCGATGTGGGTATGGCCATGGGTAACGGCACCGATGTTGCCATGCATGCTGCTGGCATTACGCTGATGCGTGGTGACCCTGCATTGGTGGCTGCCGCATTGGCAATTTCAGACCGTACCGTTCGCAAAATCCGTCAAAACCTGTTTTGGGCCTTTGTTTACAACGTGGCTGGCATCCCTTTAGCTGCACTGGGTTTTCTTAACCCGGTATTGGCTGGTGCTGCCATGGCCATGAGTTCTGTCAGCGTGATGGGCAATGCCCTGTTGCTCAAACGCTGGAAACCCTGAAACCATAGCGGTTTCAGCTTGATTTAACGAGCATCAGGCAGCTCGATTTTTACTTCCAGCACTTCAAGATTGTCCTGCCGCTCTAGGTTGACCTTGATGTCTGCAGGATTGATCTTGATGTATTTGCTGATGACGGCAACCAAATCACGCTGCAAATCTTGCAGGTAATCAGGCTCTGCCGCATTTCGCCCACTGCGCTCGTGGGCCAGGATGATCTGCAACCGTTCTTTCGCAACGCTGGCAGTTTTCTTTTTTTCACCCAGTAAAAAAGAGAGAAATGACATGGTCTTACTTTCCGCCAAAAAGCCGCTTCAACAGACTCTGTTTGGGCGCTTCCGTGAACCGCATTGGTTTATCAGTACCTAAAAAACGATCGATGACGTCTTTGTAGGCCTCTGACACATCACTGCCCTGCATGTGCACTGCCGGTATGCCCTGGTTAGAGGCCTGCAACACCGATTCACTTTCCGGAATGACACCAATCAGCTTGATACGCAAGATGTCCTGAATATCTTCTAGCGACAACATCTGACCCTGGTTAACACGCGCCGGGTTGTACCGGGTGATCAGCAAATGCTCTTTGATGGGCTCCAAGCCTTCAATTGCTCGTTTGGTCTTGCTCGCCAACATGCCCAGAATCCGGTCTGAATCCCGCACCGATGACACTTCAGGGTTGGTTACGACCAGCGCCTCGTCAGCAAAGTGCATGGCCATCAGAGCGCCAGTTTCAATGCCCGCCGGTGAATCACAAACAATGTATTCAAAGTCCATGGCTGCCAGATCATTGAGCACCCGTTCCACACCTTCCTGTGTCAAAGCGTCCTTGTCACGTGTTTGCGAGGCGGCCAGCACAAACAGCCCCTCGCACTGCTTGTCTTTGATCAGGGCTTGGTGCAGATTGGCTTCATTGTTGATGACGTTGATCAAGTCATAAACAACGCGGCGCTCACAACCCATGATCAGGTCAAGGTTACGCAAACCCACATCAAAATCAATCACCGCAGTTTTATGGCCTCGCATGGCCAATCCAGTTGCAAAACTGGCACTGGTTGTGGTTTTACCGACACCGCCCTTACCGGAGGTGATCACAATAATTTTTGCCATGAATATGCTGTCTTTCAATAAGAAATGGTCAGGGCGTTGATCAACAACTTGTCCTGCCCGTCATTGCTCAATTGCACTTGCGCCGGCTTGCCGTGAACATTGGCTGGTAAGGGATTTTCACTGGTCCGGTACACACCTGCGATCGATATCAGTTCTGGTTCCAAAGACAATGAAAAAATACGCGCATTCACGTTGCCACTAGCCCCTGCCATGGCCTTGCCACGCAGCGGTGCGTAAACATGAATATTGCCATCGGCCACCACCTCGGCACCTTGGTTCACCATGGCCAACACCACCAGATCACAACCCCGGGCATACACTTTTTGTCCGGAACGCAAAGGTTTGTCGATGACCATTGTGGAAGTGGCTACAGGCCGCGAGACGGCGCTGGCCACGGTTTGCACTGATGGCGGTGCTACGGGTGCCTGCTCTAGACTTGGCCGAGCTGGTTCTGGTTCAGCCCAGGCCAAGCCTAGGTTCTGTGCCATGACCTGCCAGGTTTCATGCGCAGCGCGCATGGCAACCGGCACCAATCGGCAGTCCTTCAAGACAGTCAGCAAAGAGGACAAATCTGCAACTGGAACCTCTGGCGACCATTGCGATACGTCTATCACGACCGGATCCTGATCAAAAAATTCAGGGTTTTCGCCGGCTTGGCCATACTGCTGGCGCAAGTCCTGGCACAGTTGGGTCAGATTGCTGGTCTTGACCATTAATGCAAGCGCAGCCAGGCGCGTACTTTTGATTTCAAAGCTTGGAATAGGTGCGTCAGTCGCGGCGCTGGCAGAGGAAGAAGGCATGCGTCTGAATGAAGAATCGGTGGCTACAACACGGGGCGACATTGGCCGGTACCAGCTCTGAAGGACAGAGCTGCCAAGTTTACTTGATGCATGCTGTCAGTTCACTGTTCAGCTGTTTTTCTTTGGCCAACTGGTCGCAGATCAAGAAGCACAGTTTCTTGATCTGCAAAGGGTGAATCTGTATTCCTTATTTAAATCTCTTTTTAAAAGATAGTAGTAGTAGATAAGGGGCCTCGCGTGCTGTTGACAAGCCATTCAATCCCTTAGTAATCAAACACTTGGAACGCTACAAACCATGTGCATTCAAGCCTGGTTTGCGTCATCGTCGCCATGAACAACTTGGTCAAGCTGGCCTGTGCTGTGGATAAGTGCCCAGTTGTTGAGACTTTATTCACAGACTTGTGCCTTGACAGGTGGCAAGCAATTGCCTAAGCGATGGTGCAGCTACGGGTACAGGCAAAGGTACAGACACAAGCCTTGGGTCTGGTTGACTTCAGTCAAAGTGCTGATGCTGAGCAACTGGCATGCTGTTGGTCAACCGGAGACTGACCATGGTGCATGAAAGTATGCGAATAATCATTGATGAACACAGTGCATTGAGCGCCATGCTGCGTTCTTTGATCATGATGATGGACCGTGGCCCTGTCAAAGACAGTGATCAATTTTTTGACGTTCTGCGTGCGATGTTGTTCTACGTGGATGAATTTCCAGAGCGTTTGCACCACCCAAAAGAATCGGCGCTGCTGTTCCCCAGAGTGGCTCAATTGGCGCCGCAAACCCAAGAGACCATCCGACAGCTTGACAACGACCACGCCAAAGGAGAGTCTTCGGTAAGGGAACTGCAGCACCTGCTTCTGGCCTGGGAGTTGTTGGGTGAATCACGGCGGTTTGCTTTCGATCACGCTTTGCGTGCTTATTGTTTGTTTTACTTGGAACACATGCGACTGGAAGAAACAGTGGTCTTGCCGGCGGCGCAAAAAATGTTAACGGAAGCAGACTGGCAAGCTCTAGATGAAGCCTTTGTCCTGAATACTGATCCTTTGGGGCAGAAGAGCATGCGAGACCCAAGTTTTGACCTGCTGTTTAGCCGAATCGTGATGCAAGCGCCCTCGCCCATCGGTCTGGCGGATGCTTGATGCTGACGTCTCTGGCGTTATCTCCAATCTTTGAAATAGTTTTGATTGGAGCAGGTAGCTGAGCTTGCAGACAACGCAAAATAGGGGCGCTTATGACATCGCCCCCCTCTCAACCGCCATGGTCTGAGCAGCATGTGCTGCGCTTGGCATTGGCATTGTCGGCCGGCGCGGCCTTGTCTTTGGGTATAACCAGGTTTGCCTATGGCCTGTTGCTGCCCACCATGCGGGCTGATCTGGGTTGGTCCTACACCTTGGCGGGCGCCATGAATACCGTGAATGCGCTGGGTTACCTGTTAGGTGCTCTCCTCATGCCGCGCCTGATGCGGGTATACGGTCCGTCTCGCCTGCTGTGGCTGGGGGCGGTGTTAGCCAGTAGCTTCATGGGTTTGAGTGGTTTTTTCACCGACGCGGGGGCCTTGTTATTGCAACGCTTGCTGGCAGGTGCGGCCAGTGCCCTGGTCTTCATAGCGGGAGGCTTGCTGGCGGCGCGTCTGGGTACGGTACAGCCACAGCGCAGCGGGCTGGTTATCGGTTTGTATTACGGGGGCACTGGCTTTGGTATCGTGGTTTCTGCCCTGCTGGTGCCACAGGTGCTGAGCTGGGCTGGCCAACAAGCACACAGCTGGGCCTTGGCCTGGTGGGCGCTGGCCTTGGTCTGCATGATGGCCACACTGCTGCTGCTGTGGCCGGCTCGTGTGCTGCAGTGCCTGGCGCCGCCGGTGTCGACGGGCTTTAACCCCACAAACTTATTTCGGTGGCGTTGGTTTGCGTTTGCCCTGGCTGGTTACGGCATGTTCGGGGTGGGTTACATCGGCTACATGACCTTTGTGATTGCTTTGCTGCGGGAGCAGGGCGCCGGGGCGACGTCCATCACGGTGTTTTACGCGCTGTTGGGGCTGGCGGTGGTAGCCTCGTCGCGCATTTGGGCCAGTCTGTTGGACCGTTACAAGGGTGGTCAGGTGCTGGCACTGCTCAATGCCTTGCTGGGTTTGGCCACGCTGTTGCCAACCTTGAGCGCCCATTGGGCCGTGATTTTGGCGTCCGGACTGCTGTTTGGCGCTGTGTTTTTGTCTTTGGTGGCGTCCACCACTGCCTTGGTTCGACACAATTTGCCGCCGGCTGCTTGGGGCAATGGCATCAGCGCCTTCACCATCGTGTTTGCGTTTGGCCAGATCGTCGGACCGACCGTGGTGGGCTGGATCGCCGATGGGCCGGGTGGGCTCCCACGTGGGATGGTGCTCTCCGCTCTGGCGCTGTGGTTGGGCGCCATTCTGGCCTGGCGCCAGCGTCCCCTAGTCAGTTCAGCAGCCCCTCAGCGCGCAGTGCCGCCTGTACCGCCGGGCGCGCCCGCATCCTCGCCATGAATTCCCCCAGGCGGGGCAGGGCAGAGATGTCCAAGCGCACCAGCCTGCTCCAGCCGACCACGGTGAACAGGTAAGCGTCAGCCACCGAGAACTGCTGCCCCATCAGATAAGGCCTTTCGGCCAGTTCACCTTCGACCCACTGCAGTCGAGCGCCCAGGCGGGCTAGTGCCGCTGTTTTGACTTCTTCCGGCATGCCGGGTGTGAACAGTGGTGAAAAGCCCTTGTGTAATTCGGTCCCAATGAAGGTCAGCCATTCCTGTAATTTGTAGCGCTCGAAACTGCCCGCAACGGGGGCCAGTTGTTTCTCCGGTGCTTGGTCGGCAATGTATTGCACGATCGCCGGCCCTTCGCGCAGTTGGCGGCCGTCGTCAAGCACAAGCAGTGGCACATAGCCCAGCGGGTTGATGCTGTAGTAGTCGGTGCCGTCGGCCAGCTTGTGGGTCTTGGTCGGCGCGGCAATTGCCTCGAAGGCCAGGCCGGCTTCGTGCAGGGCAATATGGGGGGATAGGGAACAGGCGCCAGGGGAGTAGTAGAGCTTCATGGGCGGATGCTACCGGATTTTGCGCGGACGCTGAGATAATCAAGCCTTGTAGCCCGACCATTGACCGCCTTCGGCAGATTTCATCCATGACCCCGTCCATCCCCCCCCCCCCGACCCGAATCGAATCCCCCACCCTCAGTCAGTTGTGGCGCCCGCTGGTCGCCATGACCCTGGTGATCGTGGTGTCCAACATCGCGGTGCAGTTCCCCATCAATGAGTGGCTGACCTGGGGTGCTTTTACCTATCCCTTTGTGTTCCTGGTGGCTGACCTGACCAACCGGGCCGTGGGCGCCCAGGCGGCACGGCGGGTGGCTTGGCTTGGCCTGTTGCCGGCCTTGTTGCTGTCGGCCTGGTTTGCCAACTGGCACATCGCGCTGGCTTCGGGCACCGCTTTCATGTTGTCGCAATGGATGGACATCGCTGTTTTCAACCGCTGGCGCAGCCAGTCGTGGTGGAAGGCGCCTTTTATGGGTTCGGTGGTGGCCTCGGTGGTCGACACCTTGGTGTTTTTCTCCATCGCCTTTTATGCCAGCGAGATGAACTGGCTGATGCTGGCCGCTGGTGACCTGGCCATGAAGTGGCTGATGGCGGTGCTGTTGCTCGCACCTTACCGGCTGATGCTGCCTCGCATCAGTCTTTGGGTTCCGCAGGCGCGCTGAGCGAGCCATTGGGCTTCAGGCGTTGCGGCCCAGGATCAGATCTACCGCCTTTTCAGCAATCATGATGGTGGGCGCGTTGGTGTTGCCTGTGGTGACCTGGGGCATGACCGAGGCATCCACCACCCGCAGCCGATTTACGCCGTGCACCCGCAGCGCACTGTCGACCACCGCCATCGGGTCACTCGCCGGGCCCATTTTGCAGCTGCCACAGGGGTGGTACTCGGTGTCTGAGTTTTGGCGCAGGAACTCGGTCACGGCCTTGGGGTCGTCGCGGACAAACGGGTAAAGCATGGCGCCCCGGTAAGGCGCCAGCGCCGGGCTTTGCATGATGTCATAGCCCAAGCGGGCACCCTGCGCCAGGGTGGCGACATCGTGCGGGTGCGCCAGAAACTGCGGGTCGATCAAAGGTGCATCCTGTGCCAGGGCGCTTTGCAGGGTGACCTGGCCGCGGCTTTTGGGTCGCATCAGGGTCACGTGCAGGGTGTAGCCGTGGCCCAGATGGTTTTTGCGGGTGTGGTCGTCCACGATGCCGGTGCACAGCGCTAACTGAATATCCGGCGCAGGTGCCGCCGGGTCCGTTTGTAAAAAGCCCTGGGTTTCGGCCACATTGCTGGTGATCAGACCGCTGCGCTGGCGGCGCCATTCAAAAATGCCGCGCACGATGGCACCAAAACCGGCCGCCGACAGCCCGAAAGTGGCCTCCTGGCGCGGGGTGCGGTAGATCAGCACTGTGGTGAGGTGGTCATGCAGGTTTTGCCCCACCCCGTTCAGGCCGTGCACCACCGGCAGGCCCAGCGCCTGCAGCGGCGCCGCCGGCCCGATGCCTGACAGCATCAATAACTGCGGGGAGCCAAAGGCGCCACCGGCCAGCAGCACCTCGCGACGGGCCCGCACCTGCCGCAGCGTGCCGCCCTGCAGGTATTCAGCGCCGACGGCCTGGCGGCCCTCGAACAGCAGGCGTTGGGTATGGGCCTGGGTGATGACCTGCAGGTTGGGCCTGCCCAGGTGCGGCGTTAGGTAGGCCCGGGCGGCGTTCCAGCGCTCGCCGCCCTTTTGGGTCACCTGCGCTGGGCCGTAGCCGAGTTGTTGGGCACCGTTGTAGTCCGGTGTGGCCGGAAGGCCCTGTTCGGCACAGGCGGCCTCGAAAGCCTTGTTTAGCACACTTGGGCTGCGCAGGTAGCTGATGTTGAGCGGGCCGCCGCTGCCGTGGTAGTCGGTGCCGCCAAAACACTCGCTGTGTTCGGCGCGTTTGAAGTAGGGCAGCACGGCGTCAAAGCCCCAGCCCGGGTTGCCGAGTGAGGCCCAGTGGTCGTAATCAAAACGGTTGCCGCGGGTGTAGACCATGGCGTTCACCGAGCTGCTGCCGCCAAGCACTTTGCCGCGCGGCTGGTAGCCCCGGCGGCCGCTTAGCCCAGCCTGCGGCACGGTCTGGTAGCGCCAGTTGTGCAGCCCCACAGCAGCGGTGGCTGCAAAGCCCAGGGGGGCACGGATCAGCACCGAGTCGTCCGAGCCACCGGCCTCTAGCAGGCAGACGCTGACGCCGGGGTCTTCGGACAGGCGCCCGGCCAGTACGCAACCGGCGGAGCCACCGCCAACAATGATGTAGTCAAACTCTGTCATGGTGCAGCTTAGGTGCGGTAGCTGGGGTCAGTGCGTTCCAGCTTGCGCAACAGCGCCGGCCAGACCAGCGCCGCGCCTAGCCCAGCAGTGGCGACTTTCATCACACTGCCAATGCCCGTCACGATGGCCGGGTTAACGTAAGTCAGCTCCCCGCCGGCCTGCGCGTCAATTTGGATGCGGCAGGTGTTCTCAAACGTGTACATCGCCAGAAAGGCATCGGCGATGGTCTTGCCCACCGTCAGCAGGCCGTGGTTGCGCAGCATCAGGAAGTTGGCCTCGCCCAGGTCGGCTTGCAGGCGCGGCTTCTCGTCGTCGCGCAGCGCCACGCCCTCGTAATCATGGTAGGCCAGGGAGCCGAGGACAAAGGTGGATTGCTGGCTGATCGGCAAAACGCCGCATTTTTGGGCGCTGACCGCGATGCCGGCGCGGGTATGTGTGTGCAGCACACAGCCCGCGTCTTCGCGCACCTGGTGGATGCAACTGTGGATGGTGAAACCGGCCGGATTGACCGGGAACGGCGAGTCACTGAGTTTGTTGCAGTGCTGATCAACTTTGACCAGGCTGGAGGCGGTGATCTCATCGAACATCAGCCCATAAGGGTTGATCAAAAAGTGATGTTCCTGACCTGGGATGCGGGCGCTGACATGGGTGAACACCAGGTCGCTCCAGCCGTAGGCCGCCACCAGTCGGTAGCAGGCCGCCAGATCACAACGCAGTTGCCATTCTTCGGCGCTGACCTGGTCGTGCAGGGATGGGATGTGCATGGTGGTGTCCTCGTTGTTCGTGGCAGATTTTGTGCCTAAGCATTCATGGTCGCAGAATACGCGAGTACGGGTTGGACAAGAGTCAAACAGATGACAGGTCAGTTGGAGCTGACGGTCTCTCTTTCTCTATGGGTGCGGTGCTTTCCTTTGGCTTTTTGCGATGGCGTTGGCGGGGCTGGCGTGCCTGATTCCGCTCATGTCCCCCGGATGCAGCAGCCTGACCGGCTGCCGCATCCTCCGCCTTGACTTCGCTGCATCAGGCACACCACCCCCTCCTTGGCTGGGCAAGGCTTCACGCTGGCCGGCCTCTCGTTGTTTCCGCTGCTGCCCGTCATGCTCGCTGATTACTCGTCATTCCCGGCTGCGACCAATGGGATGGACGCTCCCACCTAAGCGGCATCGTAATGTGCCAAAGTGGAGGTGTTTACCAACCCACTTAAATAGACAGGAGCGTCCGACATGAAGATTACTACAG
>Ga0247831_1001148_pt1 | contig 52592 bp, 38 predicted proteins | sample LaCruzMarch2015__9_FD_192406 | JGI IMG/M metagenome (GOLD analysis project Ga0247831, IMG submission 192406) | Freshwater microbial communities from meromictic Lake La Cruz, Castile-La Mancha, Spain - LaCruzMarch2015_1m | ecosystem: Environmental > Aquatic > Freshwater > Lake | place: Spain...
GCGGCGATTGTGGCCGTGTTGGCCTTGGGATTCTCCCGCCACGTGTTCACGCCAAACTCCGCCGAGTCGATCCGGATCACGCCATACTTCCGCACACCGTGACGTTCGAAGACCTTCGCGATCCGACAGGCCATCTTCACGGCGGAGAGAAACTTCTCCTTCGCGGCAGCGTCCCCCATCGCTGAGTCACCGACGGTGCCCGGCCAGACCGGGGCCACCAGCGACCCGACCGTGAAGCCATGTGAGGCGATCTTGTCGGCGATGACCGTCAGTTCGGCATCGGTCGCCTCGGGATTGGTATGCGGCAGAAACAGAAAGTAGTCGATGCCATCGAACTTCTGGCCGTTGACGTTTGCCGCAGCGGTCAATTCGAGCATGCGATCAAGACTGATCGGCGGCTCCTGGCCGGCATCAGTGCCCTTGCCGACGAGTCCGGGCCACATGGCGTTGTGAAGTTTGGGAGCTGTGTGCGTTGGCATCGGGGCGTCCTTTGTGAGTTCTTTGACAGGGCTGGGTTGAGGGGCTGGTTGGTGATGCGACGCCGGGCGTGGTAGCTGTCTCCTCGCGGAGGCCGCGGAACCCGCGCGGCCTAACGCTCGTCGAGCAGCCACCACGCCCGGCTACGTTTGCCGACGTAGCGAACGTCCGGCTCCATGGTCGGGGCAACCCCGCTTGGTTCACGCCTTCTTTCCGTGCTTGGGGAGGTCGGCGTGAACGTCGGGGCCGAAATAGCGGAGCGACACGAGCGGGCCGGGACCGGTGTTTTCCACCGTGTAGCCTGCCGCGGCGGCGTCGGCCGAGACGAAGAGCTCGTCGCTGGTCATCTCGCCGAAGCGGATGAGCGTCGGCGTGGCAACGTCGTGTGCGCCCACTTTGCCTTCGCCCTGCACGGTGATCCAGCCACTGGCGCCGGCATCCTTCACCATGATCTTCGCGCCCGGCTCGAGCGTGAGTTCCTTGGCACTGAAAAGCTGACGGCCGTCGACATGGCCGTAGACAATCCACCGGTCAGTGGCGCCGGGAGTGCTCCGCGTCTCGTCGACGATCGGCCGGAGAAAGTTGCTCTCCTTGTAGTGCGTGTCGACGTTCTTCTCCCAGTCGAGCTGGCCGATGATGAAGTCGAGGTCGTGGTGTTTCTCCTTGGGCATGTCCTTGACGAGCAGACTCCAGGGCACTTCGCGGCCCTCGACGAGTGACTGGAACATGGCAAACACGTCGCTGCCCCACTGCGGCTCGTAGGTGAGCAGCGAGCCTGGCGCGTGGAGCACGCCCGGCGGGATCAACCAGCCGGTGCCCCGTTCGAGCCGGTAGGCCTTGGCCAGGTCGATGATTCCGTTGTCACCGCGGTTCCAGTTCTCGAGGCACTTCCGTACGTCGTCCTTCGTGGTGCCCGGCTCGAGGCCCATGAACGTGTAGGGAAAGTTGTTGTCGCAGTTGTTGTATTGCGGCGGGAAGTAGTAGCTCTCCGGCTTTCCTTCCTGGCCGACCAGCTTGGCATCCTCAAACGACTGGTGCATGTGGTGGGGAATCGGCCCCATGTTGTCGAAGAACTTCGAATAGACAGGCCACTTCTTGTAGCGGTCCCAGATGGCCTTGCCGACGAGCTTCGCAGTCCCCTCGCTGACGGCGTCGCGGAGGAGGAACCGCTCGCCGTCGAACACGCACCACGACAGCCCCTCGTCGGGCACGCGGCCTTCATTGGCGGCTTCGGTCGTGCTGGCGAACCACCGCTCGTCGATGCCGCCGCGGTTGAGACCGTAGGAGTAGTAGTCGTCGGGGTGCAGACGGACCCGCTTGCCGGGATGGAGGAAGCTCCGCGGCACCCAAGTGGGCGACAGCCGGAGGATGCCCTTGCCGGCGGTCAGCGCCCGGTCGAGGGCTGAGCCGACGTTCTTCGACTCGGGGAGGCGGGCGGAGGTGCGGGACGCGGTGGCGGTGGCCATAGAAAAACCTTTTAGAAAAACCCTGTCGATAACACCTGTCGATGACACTTGAAATCAGCCTCGGATCGAGACTGGAAGTTGTACGAATCCCGGGAAAGACCCGCAAGCAGCGGCGGCCGTCCGTGGCGGTGGGAATCCGCTACGCGTGCGAATGATTTCGGTCAGCGAGAAGGCCGTTGTCAGGGGTCGACTCGCAGGCCGGGGCAGAGCCCCAACCTACGGCTCACAACCTACGGCTCAAAAATAGGCCGGCAGTCTATGATTCGGGCATGCCGCAACTATTTTTCCAGATCACGAACACCGTCGCCCTCCTGGCCTGGATCGGGCTCGTGCTCTTTCCCGGCCGACGGCTCGTGTCGCATCTGCTCTGCGCGACGGTGATCCCCGGCCTGCTGGCCGCCTGCTACGCCGCCGTGATCGGTTGGAAGCTTTTCCAGAATGGCCCGCCGCCCGGCGACGTGATGACGATCGACGGCCTCCGCGCCGTGTTCGCCGATGACTGGGTGTTCGCGGCCGCGTGGACCCACTATCTGGTCTTCGACATGGTGGTCGGCGCCTGGATCGCGCGGGATGCGGTTCGACTCGGCATCCCCTGGCCGCTCCGCACGCTCAGCCTCGTGCTCACGTTCCTCTCCGGCCCAGTCGGGTTTCTCATCCACCTCGTGACGCGGTTCCTGCTCCGGCGGGCGGTGGCAACCGACGCAACTCCGACTGGGTGATACGCCGCGGCTTGTGAGAACTGCCCCGCACGACCGCCGGGATTCATACAAGCGCTGATACAAGCCTTGGGCGTGAGCGACGGGATTCCCTGCTGCCGGGCTTCATACAAGCCCTGATACAAGCCTTGGGCGTGAGCGACGGGATTCCCTGCTGCCGATCCCCCGGCTCACGCCGAGGGCTTTTATGGGGATGTGAGCGACGGGATTCCTCGCCGAGCCTAGGGTGCTCATCCGGAGAACACCGGTCGGGAGCACCCACCCGCGCGACCGGCTGCCGCTACGTCATCCGTGCCCAGGAAAAAGCGTAAGAAAAACTGGTCCCCGCGGCCGCGTCACTTGCACGTGCCGGTTTATGATGAAGCGATGCGCCCGCAGCGGTGCACCGCGTTTTTCCAGCGTCCAGTTTTTCCAGCGTCCAGTTTTTCCAGCGCCCAGTTTTTCCAGCGTCCAGGGTACGAGCCTGACGGCACGCAGTTTCATGACAGCGTCTTCCAGAATGGCCGCACTCGCTCTCCGCCTCGATGGCGACCTGCTCGTCGACGACCTCACGCGGACGATCTACTCGACCGACGCGTCGGAATACCAGGAGCGGCCGCTGGCTGTGGCGTTGCCCAAGACGGAGGCCGACGTCCGCGAACTCGTGCGGTTTGCCGCGGAGAATCGTGTCGGGCTGATTCCCCGGGCCGCGGGCACATCGCTGGCCGGGCAGGTGGTCGGCAGCGGGATCGTCGTCGATGCGGGCCGCCACCTCAATCGCATCCTCGCGATCGACGTGCAGCGACGCACCGTCCGCGTGCAGCCGGGCGTGGTCCGCAACACGCTCAACCAGCACCTCGCGCCGCTCGGGCTCTTCTTCGGCCCTGAAACATCGACCGCGGCCTGGGCGATGATCGGCGGCATGGTAGGTAATAATTCATGCGGCTCGAACTCCATCGCCTACGGCTCGACCCGCGACCATCTTGTCCGCGTGAGAGGCTTTCTTGCCGACGGCTCAGAGGTGACCTTCGGCCCGCTCACGTGCGAAGAGTTCGCGGAGAAGGTCGCGGGGCCAGACTCGCTCGAAACGCGGATCTATCGTGAGATTCACGGCCTGCTCGGCGATCCCGCCAACCGCCACTTGATTCGAGAGTCTTATCCGCGGCCCGAGGTCACCCGCCGAAACACGGGCTACGCCCTCGATGCCCTCATGGACGCCTCCTGCTTCGATCAGGTCTTCGACAGCCGGGGCGAGCGGTCCTTCAATTTCTGCAGGCTGCTGGCCGGCTCCGAGGGCACGCTCTTCTTCGGCGTCGACTATGAGCTCGGCCTGATCCCGCTGCCGCCACCGGGGGCGTTGCTCATCGTGCACTGCGGGAGTGTCGACGAGGCACTGCGGGGGACTCTTGTAGCGATGCGGCACCGACGCAGGCGGGATGCATCACGGATGCCGGCATGTCTGGATTCAGAAAACGAGTGCGTGCTGACGGCCTGCGAGCTGATCGACAAGAAGATCCTCGATTGCACGAAGGACAACACCGAGCAGTCCCGCAACCGCTCCTTCGTGGTGGGCGATCCCGGAGCGATCCTCGTCGTGGAGGTGAAACACGCCGACCGCGGTGCTGTGGCCGCGAAGCTCCACCAGATTGAGCAAGAGCTTCGTAGCGAGGGCCTCGGCTACGCCTATCCCGTGCTCTTCGGCGCCGACGGTGACAAGGTCTGGGAGCTACGGCGGGCGGGCCAGGGGCTCGTGAACAACGTGCCGGGCGACGCCAAGCCACGGGAGATCGTCGAAGACACAGCCGTGGCCGTCGAGGATCTGCCGGCCTACATCGCCGACTTCGACCGGCTGCTCGCCGAAAAATATGGCGTCGAGTGCATCCACTACGCCCACGCCGGCGCCGGCGAACTGCATCTGCGGCCGCTCTTTGATCTCCGCACGCCCGCCGGGCTCGCAATGTTTCGTGACGTGGCCACCGACGTGGCGGCGCTCGTGAAGCACTACCGCGGGAGCCTGAGTGGCGAGCATGGCGACGGCCGGCTCCGCGGTGAATTCATCCGCACGATGGTGGGCGACGAATGCTTCGGGTTGCTCGAGCAGGTGAAGCGGCTGTTCGACCCACAGGGCATCTTCAATCCGGGCAAGATCATCGACACGCCACCGATGGACACTTCCTTGAGGATCCTGCCCGGCGAGTCCGAGCCGCACCACGACACGGTGTTTCGCTTTGCCGACACCGGGGGTGTGCTCCGCGCCGCCGAGAAGTGCACGGGCGTGGGCCAGTGCCGCAAGTCGGCCGCGATGGGGGGCACGATGTGTCCCAGCTATATGGCGACCCGCGACGAACAGCACACGACACGGGCGCGGGCCAACGTCCTACGGCAGGCGCTTTCGTCGACACGAGACGCGGCAAACCCCTGGACCCAGCCCGAGATCGCCGATGTGATGGACCTCTGCCTCTCCTGCAAGGCGTGCAAGAGCGAGTGCCCGTCGAACGTCGACATGGCCCGGCTCAAGGCCGAGTGGCAGCAGCATCTGCATGACGAGCGCGGCGTGCCGCTGCGGAGCCGCCTGATCGCCGGTTCGGCGGCCGCGATGCGGTGGGCGAGCCTCGCTCCGTGGGCCTACAACTTCGCCGTGTCGGCGCCGGGCGTGTCGCACCTGCTCAAACGGTTCATGGGGTTTGCGGCCGGCCGGTCGCTGCCGCACCTGCACAGCACGACGCTCAGGGCGTGGCTCGAGCGGCGGGAGAAAAGCGGACAGGTACCGGCTGCCTACCGTGGCGGCAAGTTGTCAACGTGCCGAATCCGGCCCCGAGCACAACAATATGCAATCTCGTCGCCACGTTCAGAAGCTCAACAAGATGCAATCTCGTCGCCACGTTCAGAAGCACAACACGATGCAATCTCGTCGCCACGCGCGAAGCTGAACGGCCGTGTGCACCTGTTCGTGGACGAGTTCACCGACACGCTCGACGTGCCGCTGGGCATGAAGGCCGTGGAACTGCTCGAAGCGCTCGGCTACGAGGTGGTGGTTCCCCGCCACGTCGACAGTGGCCGGGCGCAACTGTCAAAGGGACTCGTGCGGGAAGCCCGTGACCTGGCGGCCAAGAATGTTGAACTGCTCGCCGACGTGATCACCGACGACGCGCCGCTGGTCGGCATCGAGCCCTCGGCGATCCTCGGCTTCCGCGACGAGTATCCCGACCTCGTGCCGGAGCGGCTCGCCGCGGCGGCAAAGCGGCTGGCGGGCCGCACGTTTATGATCGACGAGTTTCTGTCGCGTGAGGCGGCCCTCGGCCGGATCACGGCAGATGCATTCACCGACCAGCCGAGCCGGATCAAGCTTCACGGCCACTGCCATCAGAAGGCGCTGGCCTCACTCGAGCCGACCGTCGCGGTGCTGTCGCTGCCACGAAACGCCACCGTCGAGGTGATCCCGAGCGGCTGCTGCGGCATGGCGGGTTCGTTCGGCTACGAGCGGGAGCACTTCGAACTCTCGATGCAGATCGGCGAGCTGGTGCTTTTTCCTGCCGTCCGCGATGCCGCGTCCGACACGATCATCGCCGCGCCGGGCACGAGCTGCCGCCATCAGATCAAAGATGGCACCGGCCGCACGGCCCTGCACCCGGTCGAAATCCTCCACGCGGCGCTGACGTGAGTTCTCAGCTGTCTGCGTTCAATACTTGTTGCGTTCCAGCTGCGTGATACGGCTGACACATGATCCTCGCGCATTCCCCGACCGGTCGCGTGGGTGGGTGTTCCCGGCCGGTGTTCTCCGACTGAGCACCGGGGATCGGCAAAGAATCCCGTCGCTTACGCTCAGGGCTTGTATCAGGGGCTTGTATGACCCCTCCCATAAAAGCCCTCGGCGTAAGCCGGGGGATCGGCAGCAAGGAATCCCGTCGCTCCCGCTCAAGGCTTGTATCAGGGGCTTGTATGAACCCTCCATACAGCCCCGGCGTGCCAACCTCATGCAGGAGAGGTGCTGTACTCAGCCGAAATCCCCGACGGGATTACGCGCGAGGATTATGTGGGATCCGTATGAGACCCCAGCTGCCTTTTCCGTCAGGCCGCAGCCGAGGCGTCGATTGGTTCGATCGCGGTGACGTGTAGGAGCGAGACGGTGCGGTGCCGTGACGGGATACCGTTTCGCTCGGCGAGACCGATCACGATCTCCGTCCGCGTCAGAAACGCTATCTCGGGGTGCCGGACTTCATACGCTTCGCCGTCGGATGTCTTCACAAGGAAGGGCTGGAAGGGCCGCTTCTGCATCCACTCACGGAGGCTTTCAGCTGTCATGGGTAAACTCCCAGGGTAAATACGGATGTACACGTATAGTATTAGGACTCTTCGCGGGTGTCAACCGTCCGTCGGCCGCCCGGCCTCGCTCACGGCGACCCGATGCAGACGAGCTTCTCGCCCGTCTCGCTGGTGGCGAAGATGCTGTCGCCCAGCAGCACGGCCGACCCGCTGAAATTGCCGCCGAGCCTGCGCTTCCAACGCTCCCTGATGGAGGCGGCCTCCCAGTTGAAGGCGATACCGGCGATGCGGCCGCGAGCCCGCAAAGAGCCGTATGTCGGGCGAAGGCGACGAGCCGAATGGGAGCCAGATGTCTGCGGTTCATAGCGTGTGCCCGGAATGTCGCGACCGGCTAGACGCCTCGAAGTCGTCAGGGCCCGTATGGCATGCGAATCCGAGGGTCTCCGGGGTCGAAGTCCTTTTCGTTCCGCGTGACGAGGATGCAGCCTTCGCAGTCTGCACTCGCAAGGACGATAGCGTCTGGCAACTTGAGTCGCAGTTGCTGCCTCAGGGCGACCGCTCGACGAGCGACTTCCAGGGAGAGTTCGACGCGACGCATCGACGCGAACAGCGTCTCGGCCGCGAGACGTTCCTCGTCGGTGTCAGCACCGATCATGACCTCCATCCAGGAGATCACTGAGTAGAGTGGGTCGTCATAGGCGTTGATCTCGGTTGCCGCCGCTGGCACACCTTGGAGGAAATCGATCAGCACGTCGCTGTCGATGACCGCCTTCATCGCTTCCACTCATCGCGGAGACTTCGGATCGTGGTCGTAGCGTCGATCCGCTTGCCATTCCACGCACCGAAGGCTCGTTCTCTCCCAGGTCGGCGCTCCTCGGCGAGCAATCTCGCCACCGCCCGACGGACCGCCTCCGTCGGTGAGATGCCCTGTGCCTCGCAGAGAGCCGCGAGATCCTTTTCTTGATCATCGGTCAAGTCAACGAAGGTCTTCATGCGATCATTATCGTCTTCCCGGGTTTGCTCGGTCAACGGTGCCGCGGCGTGGATTCATACGGTTTCTGCACGGTGACATGCTCGGTGACATGCTCGGTGACATGCTCGGTGACATGCTCGGTGACAAAAGTTCCGACGGCGCGGCTTTGGAGCGTCTGCTCTGGAGCATGGAGACTCTGGGTCATGGAGACGAAAAGGCGCTCCCCCAACGCGGTCCCGGACTGCCGCGGGAGCGATGTATGCGATGAGTCGCCAAGAATTCGAGCCTTCGCCGGACGCACCACGTGCCTGACTGCCTCATCGATTATATCACTGCGGCATGCGACCCAGCATCACGCGTTCAAAGAAGCAAGAATGTGCGGGTGGCCGTTCACGGGCCTCCGGCACGTTCGGGCTGCTGTTGAACCCCAGTTGCACGGCATGCTGAGGGAGGGCGCTCTGGCGGCGGGCAGGCGTACGCTTCGTCGCGATCGTGAGCTGGCCTTCTACGGTGCCGAGGATCTCACGCCGTGGGAGACAACGCCTCTTTGTCTCATGGCATCGGTGCGAGCAGTTCCGACGAGACGGCCAGCCCCCGATCGTCGACCAGATTCACCCACCCGGTCACCATGCCCTCGGGCCGCGGGAGCGTGGCGGTGAAGCCGCCGGTCTCGTCGGCTGGTCGTGGTGTCACGGCCGCGTCAACGACGGTGTATTTTACCTTCGGCCAGTCGGTCCGTGTGCCGGGTGGCGAGAACGTCATGTCGGGCTGGGGCAGCGTTGCGTAGACCCACTGGGCCTTCACGATCGGCGGGCCGCCCGTCCAGGTGACGCGGACAGAGTCGGGTCGCCACTCGGTGTGGGTGATGCGGGCCAGCGGCGGCGCCGTGCGAGTCACCGCATCGGCGAAGGCGTAGATCTCGCCGACTTTATCGGCGGCCCAGATGTGCCCGTGGCCGAGGGTCGGCGAGATCGTCATCCAGGAGTGTGGGGCGGTCGCTCGAAAAGACGCATTCATCATCGGGGGCGTGCCGTAGGCATCGTTCGCGCCGTTGATCCAGAGCCATTGAGTTTTCCGTGAAGCGGCGACGTTGGCATACAAATTCGCGGGATCCCAGACCCAGGTGGCGGGCCGCGGCTTCATGAATTCGCACCAGCCGCTGTCGAGGTTCAAGAATCCGCCAATGTACTGCGATACGACGAACGTCGGCCGATCGTCGACGCCGCCGGCGATCGTGCAGATGACCGATCCCCAGGAGATGCCGACCAGGCCGATCCGGGAGGCGTCGACTTCCGGCATGGAAGCGAGCAGCGACACGGCAAGGATCGTGTCGGCCACGGCGTGGTAGGTCCACTGCTCCTCGAAGGGGCGGTCGAAGCTGTCGCCGAAGGCGTTGCCGGGCCGGGCGGGGCCGCCGCCCCACGTGTGGCCGAGTGTGTCGGTGCGGACCCGTTTTCCAGGCTCGCCGGGCGTCGGAATCTGTCCTTCGAGGTCGACGGCGATCGCCGCGTAGCCGCGGGCCGTCCACATCTTTACCCAGTCGGCGAAGGCCGTTCCGCCGCCGCCGTGCACGAGCACGACTCCAGGGATTCTTTCATTCGTATCGGCCGACTTCGCGGGCATGCCCAGATAGGCGAAGGCCTTCGTTGGCTTGCCTTGCAGCGGAAGCGCGTCGATCCAGATCGCCTGCATGCCCTCGACGGCGGCCTCGGTCGCGGGCGTTGTGGCGGGCGGCTTGGTGAGCAGGGCCACATCCCAGGCCGGGAGTTTCTCAGGCGCCGGCTGCCATGGGGAGCGCACGGGAGCGGGAGAGCCGGTCTCCGTCTCCGCGGCGGGGACTCCCGCCACGATTCCCCAAGCAATCGCGGCAGCGACCGCGACGATTCTTTTCACGGGCATGTGTGATTGCATGCAACAACCTGCTCCAGAGTGTGACGACGCTCAAAGCAAGCTTGCTGCCGCGCATGGAAGGGTTTCATACAAGCCCTGAGCGTAAGCGACGGGATTCCTTGCTGCCGATCCCCCGGCTCACGCCGAGGGCTTTTATGGGGGCGTAAGCGACGGGATTCCCCGCTGCCGGGTTTTATACAAGCCCTGAGCGTGAGCGACGGGATTCCTTGCTGCCGATCCCCCGGCTCACGCCGAGGGCTTTTATTTGAATGCGGTGGAAAAAAGCTGCGTCCCCTTGAGCCCGTCCCCTTCTACCCCGTCAACGCGACTTTAGCTCAAAGGTGAACTCGTTGGGCCCGTCCGGAGTGACGGTGGCCGTGAAGGTGCTTTCTGTGTTCAAGGCAGCAGGCAGCGTTTCAGCCAGCACGGTCTCAGGCGGCGTGACGCCCGGCATCTTCGGGCCCGTGGAGTTCACGCTCTTGAGAACTGAAAACTCGACCCGGCGGTCACCAGCTACTGCATCGCCCGAGAAAGACCCAGCTTTGATCGGGAATCGTTCGATCAGGCCAAGGCTCGCCGTACGGAAATAGACGGTGCCCTCCGAAAGCGGAGTGCCGTCGAGTGTTACCCTGCCTGTAACCGGATAGCGGGATGGCTCGTTACGAGTCGATCGTGCGCAACCCGCCAGCACAAGCAGGATCATGGTCCACATCGTCCGCATGATCCACATGGTCGATGTCGTGTCTGATCGAGTGGTATTTGCTGTCATTTTCGGGTGTTTCTTCTGAGCTGGGAATGTGCACAGGCACTCTCTCGTGACGGACAGCGTCTGGATGAAACGCCGTAACCCTACTCAAAACCGTTCAGCACCATGCCGTCGTCCCGGGTGCCCAACTGTGCCAGGATCTGCATCGACGTTGCGTCTGTCAGAAATCGAACCGACCCATCAAGCAACAGCCCCAGCGCACCGCCCGCATGGGATGAATTGAGCGGAATGTTCGAGGGCCATCCGGAACTTCCAAATCCCTGCCCTACTCCGAACGTGGCTCCGTCCCAGCCCGTTTTCTGATTGATTGGGTGCCGGATTGTGTGCGAATTATAGGCGTCACCTGTCGGACCACTATTGTTCGCCCCAAGCCCCCAGCCAAATGCGCCGCTCGCCTGCCACGGCTGCTTCACTCCAGCCGTGTCGGTCATAAAGTCGCTCTGTTCACCGACCATGAGCACTTGGCTCGTGCCGTCGAGGCAATCCTTAAACTTCAGCAGCGAGTTTTGAAACATCATCCCGCCGCGGGAATTGATGCTACCACCGGAGCCGTTGCTGGTTCTCGTCTCGGCGTAAGCGGGGCTTGTGATCAACCCGTTGACCGCGCCGCAGATCGGTACGTAGCTGGAGCGGGCCATAATATCTGTGCCGAAGCTTCGCGACTGGGGAAGGCTCGACGACGGACAACGCAGCCCTGGCATGGCCACGCCGTAGGCATTCGTGGGGAAAATTGCGTAGCCCGACCCATTGAACTTCCAGGAGTCGTAGAGTTGTTGTTCCTCCATGAAGGGCAACAGGTACACCAGCCAGGAACTCGCCCAAGCGCCGGTCGCGCTGGTGCCAAATGGCGATGTATCTGCAGCACCGCTCGGCGGCAGCCGTCCCCTTGCATCGTGATGCTGATGCACTGCCAAGCCGATCTGTTTGAGCTTGTTCTGGCAGCTACTCCTGCGGGCGCTCTCGCGGGCCGACTGCACGGCCGGCAGCAGCAGCCCCACGAGCGTGCCGATGATCGCGATGACGACCAAAAGCTCCACGAGCGTAAAACCATGACGAAGAGACCTGTGTCGCATACAGCACTTGTTGGCAGCCTGTGAGGTCGAAGGAACACGGTGACTCAGCATGTCGGAAAGCTCCCGCCGGCCCCGATTGGTTGAAAGTTACCCCCCGGCTGAAGCCCTCGCCATAGAACGAACGTGCTATGAGAACGAAAAGAGGGGCGAAAAAAGCAGCGTCCCAGTCCTGTTCAACACGACATTCGCCGTGCGTTCAACTGTGGCAACAAGATTGCATCTTGTTGGGCTTCGGGCCGCATTCGGCAAGTTAAAAACTCGCCGCCACGGGGGGCGGTAGATCCCGTGCCGAACAGGAGTGGCGCAGCTCTTTTCCCGTCCGACCCGTGGCCACGAGTTTTTAACTTGTGGAATCCGCGTCTGGGCAACGGACAAGTTGAAAACTTGCCGCCACGGGAGAGAAGCACGTATCGTGCCGAGCACTACGGGCTGCGTCCCCTTTTTCGATTAGGCTGGATCCCCATGTGCCGTCTCGCAGGGTGGATCGCCAGTTCCGTCGCGTTGCTGCTGGTTTGCAGCCCGGGCCTCACCGCGCAAAGCCTCGTGTCGGCCGCCGATGGCGCAGGCCCCTTCACCGCCTGGGCGAGGCATGCCTGGCAGCCGTCGGACGGGATGCCCGATGGACCGATCACCGCGATCGTGCCGCTCGTCGACGGCTCGCTGCTCGTGGCCGGCAAGACCGGCCGCTGTTGTCTCGATGGTGATCGCGTGTGGCCGCTCGCTGCCGCCGACCCGCAGTGTGCGAAGCTTGATGATGTGCCGCTCGACCCGTGGCTCGCTGCGGGGCGGGCTGCGGCCAGCCCCTGCACATCGCGGTGTCGCACCGCCGACGGCACGATCTTTTCAGGGTTCTTGAACGGCCCGCCCAGCCGTAGCCGCGACGGCAAGACGCATCGGCTCGGCAGCGATGAGGGCGTGCTGATCGACACTCATTCCCATGTCGCCACCGATGACAATGGCCATGTCTGGCTGGCACAGAATAACCTGCTGGCGGAGTACGACGCCGCAGCTGGGCGGTTCGTGGCCCGCGCTGAACTCCCTGTGGGCCGGATCACGATCGCACCAGGTCGAGACGGGGGGCTCTGGATCAAGGTCAACACGCAGGTGTTTCGGTATCGCAAGGGAGCCGGGCTCAGCCTGCAGGCCGACAACGCGCCGCACGGAACTACGATTCTCTATGAGGACTCACAGGAAAGGCTCTGGGTGGGCAGCGACTTCTTCGGGCTGTATCTGCTGTCGGAAGGCTCATTCGCCCCGGTGGCCACAGTTGGTGAAGGCGTCTTCGCAATCACCGACGACCAGGAAGGGGGGCTGTGGGTCGGCACGTCCACGGCCGTCAACCGGCTCTGGCCGGCAGTCATTCGCGGCATCGTTGCCACGGAGTCCGGCATGCAACTGCCCAACTCGCTCTGCGAGGATGGCGAGGGCCACTTCTGGCTCGCGACGGAGAGCGGTCGGCTCGGCCGGATCGAGCCGCGAGACACCGACGTGCTCTTCAGGCGATATACGGAGGCCGATGGCTGGAATGGTGTCGCCCATTGCGTCGCGGCCGGGCCCGACGGGGAGATCTTCATCGGCACCCGCACCGACGGCATTCATCGGTATGACGGTGCAAGGTTTGAAAAGATCGAATCACCGCCTGGGACACCGCCAACGCTCGAATTCGGCGAATATCGGATCGAGCAACTCGTGGCCGCGCGGTGCGGCGACCTCTGGGCCGTCACTTACGACGGTTTGTTTCGGTATCGCGACGAGCGGTGGACGAGGGCCTCGTTCTTGGGGGATCAAGCGATCGATCTGCGGGGGACAAAGGCGATCGTCGAAGATACCGCAGGCACCGTCTGGCTGGCGGCGAACGACGGCAGCCTCTGCCGATTCACCGATGGCGGCGGAGCGGATGCCCATGGCGAGGCGGTGGCGGTCGAACCGTCCGCAAAAGCAAAAATTTCGGCGCTGGCCGCAACACCGAATGGGGACGTGTGGGGGGTCGTTCGCGACGGCGGTCTCCTGCGGATTCGCGACGGCCATACCGCCCTGATCGGCGCCGAGGCCGGACTGCCGTCGGCCGGCGTTGTGGCGCTGGCGGCGGACACGACCGGCCTGCTCTGGTGCGTGGCGAGCCGTCAGATCTTTGCGGTATCGCTCGCGGAGCTCAACACAGGAGCCGATGGCAAACAATCCCGGCTGCACCCCTGGGTGTTTTCGGGTGAGGATGAGGGCGTCGTCATCGACCCAGCTGACAGGCCGAATTGCCAGGCACTCGTGGCGCAAGATGGGAAAATCTGGATCACGCTCCGCCGTGGTCTCGCCATCATCGATCCGTCGAAGCTGAGCCGCATGAACCGTTCTCCGCCGGTTGTGACAGAGGAAGTGCGGGTCGCGGGGCAGCCGGTCGCCATCGCGCCGGTAGTCACACCGGCATTAACCGACAGCCGGGTCGCCCTCCCTCCCGATCCGCGGGGCGTCGAGATCGAGATCGCCACACGTGGCTTCACGCGGCCCTCGAATACCCGAGTCTTGCACCGGCTCGAAGGATTCGACGCCGATTGGATCGAGCACCCGATCGATCGCCCGATCCGCTACGAGCGGCTGCCGGCGGGCCAGTATGCCCTGCGGCTGCGGAGCGAACACGACTTCGGCGTGTGGGAGAACGACCCGCAGTCGTTCGTGATCGATGTGCGTCCGCTACTCTGGGAGCGGCCCTGGTTTCGCGTTGCCATGCTCGCGGTCGCGGCGGGGATCGCGGCCGCGGTCGCCGTGGACGGGGCGACGCTGCGAAATCGTTCGCGGCTTGCCGGACTCGAGCAGCAGGCGGCGCTTGAACGGCAGCGGATGCGGATCGCCCGCGACATGCATGACGAGGCCGGCACCACTGCGACGCAGCTCTCGCTCCTCGCCGATCTGGCCCGCGGCTCAGGCGACGGCCCCGCCCGCGCCGAGCGGCTCGAAGGCCTGTCGCGGATCGCCCGCCAACTCGTCACGAGCCTCGACGAGATGGTCTGGGCGGTGAATCCGGCCAACGACACGCTCGCCCACCTCGTCAGCTATCTCGGCCAGACGGCGAGTGAAACGCTCGGCCGCTTCGGTGTGGCCTGCCGCGTCCGCACGACCGAGCCGCTCCCGGAGTGCACTGCCACCGCGGAGCTCCGCCGAGGCATACTCATGATCGCCAAGGAGGCGGTCTCCAACATCGTCGAGCATGCCGGAGCGACAGTCGTGGAGATTGATCTCTCCATCCATGAGGGCCGGGTGTGGCTGTCGATCGCAGACGACGGCTGCGGGCTGCCCGAGGCGACGAACGGCCGGCGGCATGGTCCCGGCGGCAATGGCCTGGGCAACATGCAGTCGCGGGCGGCGGACCTTGGCGGCTCCTGCCGGATTGAAACGGCCTCGCCCCGCGGCACGCGGGTGGTGGTCGAGGTTCCCCTTTCCCGTGAGGCCCACGCATGACGCCAAGGACGTCTCCCGGAGATCGCCGACCGAGTGGCCGTGAGCCCTCGGCCCAGGGGCTGCGGGTGTCGATCGTGGAGGACGACCGCATTCTGCGGGAGAGTCTGGCTGCGCTTGTCGGCGGCACGACCGACATGGAGATCGTCGACACCTATCCCGATGCCGAGTCGGCGATCGCCACCATCCCACGGCGGCCGCCCGATGTCGTCGTGATGGACCTGAATCTCGCGCCGCCTGGGTCAGGCCGCAGGAGCGGCGTCGACTGCGTGGCGTCCATCAAGGCGGCACTGCCGTCGATTAACGTGCTCGTGCTGACGGTCTACGACGACGCCGACAGGGTCTTCGAGGCGCTGCGGGCCGGTGCCAGCGGCTACCTGCTCAAGCGGGCGACCACCGATGAGATCCTGGAGGCGATCCGAGAGGTGCATGCGGGGGGTGCGCCGATGTCGATGCAGATCGCCCGCCGCGTCGTCGAGTCGTTCCGGCCCGAGGGCCGGCCCGCCGGGGAACTCGACATACTCACGCCCAGAGAAAGAGAGATCCTCGCGCTCCTGGCCGAGGGCGGGCTCTACAAGGAGATCGCCAAGACGCTCGGCCTCTCGACGAGCACCGTCCGCGTGCACCTCCACTCGGTCTACACGAAGCTCCACGTGCAGACTCGTACCCAGGCCGTGCTCAAGTATCTGGGCCGGTGAGAGACTGGCAGCCACCTTTTACGCAAGACACGTGGGGGCGAGTTGTTAACCGTCCCTGTCCCACGTGGGGGCGAGTTTTTAACTTGCCCTGTCCCCGTCACGGATTCCGCAAGTTAAAAACTCGCGGCCACAGGGGAGGGAAAAGGTGTCAGGACTCTTTCTTTCCCTCGCGGATTCGGCCGGCGGGTCGGTGGCCGCGACCGAGAAGGAAAAGAGCTACGTCCCCTTTTCGACCTCAGGCTTCATCAACTCCCGGACAAGTTAAAAACTTGCCGCCACGGGGGAACAGCACGTATCGTGCCAAACACTACTGGCTGCGTCCCCTTTTCGCCCCCGTTTTACTTCTTCGGAAGGAGTTGTCGCGTCGCATCTCGCAAGCGGGCGATCCCATCTTGCACGGCCTTCGGGGTAGGCCTGCCATTCCAGGACGACCGGATCTCTTTCACCAGAACAAGGTAGCTTGCGAACGGCTCTCCAAAGGTTTGCTGCCTGGCTTCGATGGTCTCCGTCAGCAGTTCCAATTGGGCAGCGGCGGTAGCCGGTTGCGATGCCATGCGGTCGAACCAGTCGGTGGCGGTTTGTTGAAAGCCGGCGATGGCCTGGTCACGCGTCGGCGCGGGCACCGAAGCAGCCTTCGAGCCACAGCCAATGCAAACGGTCACGAGTAGGCATGCCGTCACGAGGCTCGACAGCCGGGCGAGAACTCGGGAGTTCGAGAGTTGGCTGGGTTCGAGCGTCATTCAGTCCGCTCCCGCGACGTTGCCATCGGCGATCGCAAGCAGACGCTGATACGTCGTTGGGTCGATCGTGTCAGTGATCATCTTTACGGCGCCATCACCGAACACAAAGTTGCAGCCCGTCAGGTGAAAACTCCTCGCGGCGACGCCGCCACAGCAATCTGCCCCGGATCGAAAGTGGAAAATCGGATTCGTCGTGTCGTTGTTGACGTACGGCGCCCAATCTACGTCGCTGAGCGTGTTGGGCGTCAGCACTACGCCCGAGGGTGAGACGCCCGAGAACGTCGGCCCCGTAGACCAGCCCCAGGCGCCGCGGTCATCTCCGCCCCCGTTCCATTCCGCATTGGCAATCTCGCTCGCCAGGATCGTCTTCGAAGTGCCGTCGGTGATGTCCGACCACTTGGCACCGTAGACGCCGCGAACACTGAAAGGCCCCTTCCGCGTCGCGGTGAAGAAGGAATCGAACTGGTGGGAGCCCACGTTGGCGGCATAGTTTCCCTTGGCGAACCCAACAAAGCCGCTTGGATTGGCGGCGCCGGTGGCAGCCTGTGAAAAGAGCGTTCCCACTGGAGGATGTGATGGGCACAGGAGTTCCGCGAGACGCGTCTTGGTGATCGCATTGTTCGTGGCATCCCGGGACCAGACCGAATGATTGTACTGCGCGGCAAGCGACGCCTGCTCGATGAACGGCAGCACGAAGACGACCCAGGTCGCCCCGCTGTTGGCATCGCGTTCGCTCAATGAAGTGCCGCTGGTTACGACCGTCGAGCATCCTTGCGGTAAGCGTTTGTTCGCGTCAGCGTAGTTGAGCATGGCCAAGCCCAGCTGCTTGAGCTTGTTCTGGCAGCTGCTCCTGCGGGCGCTCTCCCGCGCCGACTGCACGGCTGGCAGCAGCAGTCCCACGAGCGTGCCGATGATCGCGATGACGACCAAAAGCTCGACGAGCGTAAAACCCTGACGAAGAGAACGGTGTCGCATACAGCACCTGGTGGCAGCCTCTGGCTTCGAAGGGATCGCGGCGACGCGACGCGTCAGAAAGTTCCCGCTACACCCGTCTCTGGAAACCTACACCCCTCGTCAGGACGTCGCCATACAACGAACGTGCTAGATGCCATTTGGCTAGAAGCGATTTGGTCCTACAACGAACGTATTATTTCGCTGGTGGAACAGGCGTGGTACACCCGATGGAGCCTCAAGCAGAGCGATCTCACCGTCCGCCCCGCCTCCGGAATTCCGCCATGACCAGCCGCCGCCAGTTTCTCCGTGCCGCCGGCGTGACCATTGCACTGCCGTGGCTCGCATCGATCGCCCGCGGAGCGGCGGCCGCGAGCATGCCCCCAAAGCGGATGCTCTGCATCATGGCCGACATGGGCGTGCTGCCGGGCAACTTCTTTCCGCAGACCGCCGGACAGGACTACGAATCGACGCCCTACCTCGATATCCTCGGGGCTCACCGTAGTCGGATGACCGTCTTCAGCGGCCTCTCGCATCTGGACAACTCCGACGGCCACCGCTCCACCCGGACCTTCCTGAGCGGCGCCCCGCAGCCCACGGCGAGCAACTTCAAGAACACGATCTCCATCGACCAACTCGTCGCCGAGCAGATCGGCAGCCAGACGCGGTTTCCTTCGCTCCCCCTGCTCGTGGGCACGATCGGCACGGGCACGCCGTCGATCCTCCGCAGCGGTGTCGAGATGCCGATGATCGGAAGCCCCGCGGCGGTCTACCGCAAGCTCTTCGTGCAGGGCTCCCCGGCCGAGACGGAGCAGCGGGTCGCCGAGCTGAAGAGCGGCAGGAGCATCCTCGACTTCGTCCGCGACGATGCCCGCGGACTCAGCCGGCGGGCCGGCGGCCGCGACCGCGAGCGGATCGAGCAGTTCTTCGGTTCGATCCGCGACGTGGAGCAGTCGCTCGTCGAGGGCGAGGCCTGGGAGCGGCGGCCCAAACCGGCCGTCGAGATGGCAGAACCCGCTGACGTCAAGAACGAGGAGATGGAGCAGGCCACGAACCTGATGTACGACATGGCCCGGCTCGCGCTCCAGACAGACAGCACCCGCGTCGTGACGGTCTGCCTGGGCCAGATCTACGTCCGGCCGAACATGGATGGCATCACCGACCAGATCCATGGACTCACCCACCACGGCGGCGACGAGGCGAAGATCGCCCAGCTGAAGATGATCGAGACGATGCTCTTCCGATCGTTCGACCGGCTGCTCGGCACGATGCAGGCGACACCTGAGCCCGGCGGCTCGCTCCTCGACCACACGACCGTGCTCTACGGCTCGAACCTCTCCGATGCCAACAAGCACGACTCCCGGAATCTACCGATCATCCTCGCCGGCGGTGGCTTCCAACACGGCCAGTATCTGAAGTTCAAGGAGCAGACGCCGCTGGCCAATCTCTACACCTCGATGCTGCAGCGGATGGGGTTCGAGGTGGATGCGTTCTCGCTCGGCACCGGCCGACTCGCGGGCCTGGAGTGGGCGTGATGAAGCGACCGAGGCTTTTCGCCACGGTGACCATGTCGGCCATGTCGGCCATGCTGTCCAAGTCGGCCATGTCGGCCAGGTTGCTCGCGTTGCCCCCGTTTGCCACGTTGCTGGTTTTTGTTTGTGCGGTGACCGGCGACGCCGCCTCCGCGGATCTGGTCGGCGACCGGCGGGCTTTCCTGACAACGCACTGCGGCGAATGTCATGCCGACGGCGGTTCCGAAGGCGGCTTTGCCATCGAGTCGCTCGGCGACGACTTCGGACACCGGCAGACCGTCGAACGCTGGACCCGGATCCACGACCGCGTGGCCCGTGGCGAGATGCCACCGCCGGGCGAGGCACGACCGATTCCTGCGATCGACCGGCAGGCCTTTCTCGACGGCCTCGACACGAGGCTCCTCGCCGCCGATATCGCGGCCCGGGCCGGCGACGGCCGGGCTGCGTTCCGCCGCCTCTCCCGCGCGGAATATGAACACGCGCTCCAGGACCTGCTGGCCATGCCCTGGCTGCGGGTGAAAGAGATGCTGCCCGCCGACGGCAGCCGCGCCGGTTTCGACAAGGTCGGGGAAGGGCTCGCGATCTCTCCGGTGCAGGTTCGCCAGTATCTCGCTGCCGCGAACCGGGCGCTCGACCTGGCGACCGCCGCCGCAACGCCGCCACCGCCGCAGAAGCTGGTGATTCGCGGCCAGGACGCGTTCGCCCATCAGCTCGGCCAAAAGGAGGCGTTTCTCGTCGAATGCTTCCAGCCCGCCGAGACGTCTGGCAGCACCAGCAGCATCGCCTTCATCTCCGGCGGCAACAACATCGCGAAGCGGAACTTCTTCACGGCACCGCATACCGGACACTATTCACTCCGGCTCACGACCTGGGGCTTCTGGTGCGATCGTGGCGTGATCCAGCCGAACGACCGCACGGAAGTGGCCGCGCTCTGGTCGGGAAATCAGCCGCTGGGATTTTTCGACGCCCCGTCGCTCCTGCCCCGGACGCACGAGATCACGGCCTGGCTCGACAAAGGGGCGCTCGTCAACATCGATGCCGAGACGATCCGCGAATGGAACCATCACACGATCGTGACGTACGTTGGCCCGGGCGTCGCCTTCGATGCTCTCGAGGTGGAGGGGCCTCTCGCTGCGGCCTGGCCGCCGGAGAGCCATCGCCGGCTTTACGGCGATCTCCCCGAGCCGCCCGCCGACCCGGAGCAGGAGGCGCGGCGGCTCCTGGCGGCGTTTCTTCCGCGGGCGTTCCGCCGGCCGGTGCCCGACGCCGAGGTCGAGTCGTTCGTGGGCATCGTCCGAAGCGGACTCGCCGCACAAGTCCCGTTCCGCATCGCGCTGCGACAGGCCTACGCCACCGCTTTCTGCTCGGCGGCATTTCTCTTTCGCGAGGAGCAGACCGGGCCGCTCGATGACTCGGCGATCGCCACGCGGCTGGCGCTCTGGCTCTGGAACTCGACGCCCGACGACGAGCTGCTCGCGCTGGCCGCAGCGGGCCGCCTCCGCGACGAGGGCGTGCTCCACGCGCAGGTCGAACGCCTGCTCACCGACCGCAAGAGCGACCGGTTCATCGTCGACTTCCTCGATCAATGGCTGAAGCTTGCCACGATCGATGACACGACCCCCGACCGCGGGCTCTATCCCGAGGTGGCGATGCTCAACGGCGGGATGATGCCCTATGTCCGCGAGTCGATGGTCTGGGAGTCCCGGGCTTTCTTTCGGGAAATGCTCGACAAGAATCTTCCGGCGGCCAACGTGATCGCCAGCGACTTTGCCATGCTCAACGGCAAGCTCGCGGAGCTCTATGCCATTCCCGGCGTCGATGGCTCGCAGATCCGCCGCGTGCCGCTGCCGGCCGACAGCCACCGCGGTGGATTTCTCACGCAGGCGGCCGTGCTCAAGGTGACAGCCAACGGCGCGACCACATCGCCGGTGATCCGCGGCACGTTCGTGAACGAACGGCTGCTGGGCCGCGAAATCCCTCCGCCGCCGCCCGGGATTCCGTCGGTCGACCCAGACACCCGCGGCGCGACCACGATCCGCGAACAGCTCGCGAAGCATCGGGCCGACGCGAGCTGCGCGGGCTGCCATGCGACGATCGACCCGCCGGGCTTCGCACTCGAATCGTTCGACGTGATCGGCGGGTATCGCGACCGCTACCGGTCGTTTGGCACGGGGGAGCCGGCCCAGGGAAAACTGAGAGGCGGCGTCTTCGGCATCGACTACAAGCACGGACCCAAGGTCGATCCGTCGGGCGAGATCAAGGCCGGCAAAACGTTCACCGACATCGACAGCTTCCGAGTGATGGTCCTGTCGGACCGCCGGGCAGTCGCCCGCAGCCTGCTCGAAAAACTGATCGTGTACGCGACCGGCTCGGAGATCCACTATGCCGACCGCCGCGAGGTCGAAAGCATTCTCGATACGACGGCCACCACAGACTTCTCGTTGCGGTCTCTGATCCACGTGATCGCTGCGAGCCCGCTGTTCCAGTCGAAATAGCCAGTCGAAATAGCCAGCCAAAGGAGCCCGTCAAGGCCGGGCAGTCTGCAGGGAGGCTGCCCGTCCGATCGGCTCTTGCGGCCCTCGTGCCGCGATGCGAGAGTACGCCGTCTCTACCGGTGTTCTGCGTGCCGGTGACATCCGGCCTTCCCAACCGCGAGGAGAATCGACGATGGTCAAGCATGTGCGCACGAGCCGCCGGGGCTTTCTCGGAAGTGCCGCCGCCGGGGCCGCGGCCGCCACCGCCGGCAGTGGATTCATTCCCTATATCCCCCTCTCGGCGACCGCCTTCGCCAACGACGCGGCCAATGACCGGCCCCGGATCGCCTGCATCGGCACCGGATCGATGGGCATGGGCGACGCGATCCAGCATGCGCAGTTTGGTGACATCCTCGCCGTCTGCGACGTCGATAAGGACCGGGCCGACCGGGCCAAGTACGACGTGCGAATCGGCAAGGGGAAGGCCGATGCCTACGGCGACTATCGCAAGGTGCTCGAGCGGCCCGACATCGACGTCGTCAGCATCGTCACCACCGACCACTGGCATGTGAAGATCGCGATCGAGGCCCTCCAGGCCGGCAAGCATGTCTTCTGCCAGAAGCCGCTCTCGCTGACACTGGAAGAGAACCAGCTCGCCCGGGCCGCCGCCGAGAAGTTTCCCACGCTCCAATTCTTCATCGGCACGCAGCAGCGAAGCCAGAAAGATCAGTTTCTACGGGCCGTGAACATCGTCCATAAGGGCATGCTCGGTGACATCCAGAAGGTGACGGCCGGCATTGGCGCAAGCCCCGTCGGCGGCCCCTTCCCGATCGAGAATCCGCCCGGCGGGCTCGACTGGGAGATGTGGCTTGGCCAAGCCCCCAAAGTCCCCTTCCGCAATCGGCGCTGCCACTACGAGTTTCGCTGGTGGTACGAATATTCGGGCGGCAAGTTCACCGACTGGGGCGCGCACCATGTCGACATCGCGCAGTGGGCACTCAAGGAAGACACAAAGGGCAAGGGGCCGATCGAGATCAACGGCGTGGATGCCCGCCATCCGGTGCCGTATAAGGATGGCTATCCGACGGTCGACGACGAATACAACACGGCCTACGACTTCTCGGTGCCCTGCAAGTTTCCAAGCGGCGTGGAGCTGATCGTCACCAGCCGCGGCGACAACGGCATCCTGTTCGAGGGCACCAAGGGGCGGATGTTCGTCAACCGCCAGAAGATCACCGGCACGCCGATCGAAGAGGGCTGGGACAAAGACGCGTTTGGTGACGACGACCTGAAAACCCTCTACAAGGGGAAGCCCTACGAGGCTCACAAGCAGAACTTCTACCGCTGCATCCGGGAGGGGGGCCTGCCGGTGTCGGACGTCTTCAGCCATGTCATCGCGATGAACACCTGCCATCTGGCGGCGATCGCGGCCCGGCTGGGCCGGACGATCAAGTGGGATCCGGCCACTGAAACAATCGTGGGCGACGAGCAGGCGGCCGCCTTTGCCTCGCGAAAGGCCCGCGACGGTTTCGAAATTCCGCGTGTGTAGGCGTTTTTGGCGGAAATGGCCGCTTTTTCCTGCGACGCCCCAGAAATGACGATAGAATAGGGTGTCCGATCCGCCGATCGCTCCCCGGGCCTGCATATCGGGGGAGCCGCGTTGGGAAGGGTGCTTTCGCACTCCTGACGGCGAAGCGGTTGTTTTCCAGAGGAGCGATCCTTTGATACACAGCTTTGCATGCCGGTGTTTTCGTGCGGCCGTGGCCGTGCTTGTGCTAGTTTGTGCCGTCACGTCGGCCTGGCAGGCCGCTGCAGCCGGGGCCGGGCCACAGCCGTCGGCCACCGTTGCGTTCAATCGCGACATCAGGCCGATCCTGTCCGACAATTGCTTTTCTTGTCATGGGCCAGATGCCAGCCACCGGCAGGCCGACCTGCGGCTCGACATCCGGGACGACGCCGTGGCTGCCGGAGCGATCGTGCCGGGCAAGCCTGCCGAGAGCACGATCGTGTCGCGGATCGATGCGACCGATCCCGACGAGATCATGCCGCCACCGGAGTCGCACAAAAAGCTCGACGCAAAGCAGAGGCAACTGCTTGCCCTCTGGATCGAGCAGGGGGCGGAGTACCAGCTTCACTGGGCCTACGAAAAACCGGTGAAGGCGGACCTGCCCGCCGGTCTCAATGGCGTGGACCAGCTCGTGCGGAAGCGGCTGGCGGCGATCGGCCTTGAGTCCGCGGGCGAGGCCGATCGGCGGACGCTCATTCGGCGTCTGTCGTTCGACCTGCTCGGCCTGCCACCAACTCCTGAAGAGGTCGCGGCATTCGTCGGCGACACACGTCCGGATGCCTACGTGTTATTGGTAGACCGGCTGCTCGCCAATCCCCACTACGGCGAGAAGATGGCAGTCGGCTGGCTCGACGTGGTGCGGTTCGCCGACACGATCGGCTACCACAGCGACAACTCGCGGAATATCTGGCCCTATCGCGACTGGGTGATCAGGAGCTTCAACGCCAACCAGCCCTTCGACCAGTTCACGATCCATCAGGTGGCCGGTGATCTCGTGCCCGATGCCAACCAGGAGACCCGTGTCGGGTCGGCCTTTAACCGGCTCCTGCTCTCGACCGAAGAGGGAGGCGCACAGGCCAAAGACTACGAGTCGCGGATGCTGACAGACCGGGTTCGCGCGATAGGAGCCGCATGGCTGGGCCAGACGACCGGCTGTGCGCAGTGCCACGACCATAAGTTCGATCCCTTCACCGCGCGAGACTTTTACGCCCTCGGCGCGTTTTTCGCCGATATCCAGGAGCCGATCCTCGGCCGCCGGGAGGACGGGATGGTCGTCGGCACTCCCGAGGAGCACACGCGGCTCGCTGATCTCGACGCCAGCGTGGCCGCCGCGAAGAAGAAGTTCGACGCGATCGTTCCCCAGCTCGAAGCGGCGCAGCAGCAGTGGGAGGCTGACGTCGTTTCCTACGGCGTGACGCTCCCCGAACTTGCCACCGACGCCAAGGCGTCCGACGCCGAGAAAAACACCGCCAGGCAGGTGGCAGCCAGTCTTGCCAAGGAGCCTGGCAAGCGAGACGGCAACGATAAGAACAGGCTGCGGGACTATTTCCGAGGCCGGGCCACGACACTGTTCCAGACGGAGCGGGATGGCTTGGCCAAGGCTGAAAAGGATCGCAAGGACTTCTACGACCCGTTGACCAAGTGCCTCGTCAGCGTCCACACCGACAAGCCGCGGACCGTCCGCATCCTGCCCCGGGGCAACTGGATGGACGAGACGGGCGAACTCGTGAAACCAGCGTTCCCCGCCTACCTTCCGGTGCCGGTGATCGAAGGTCGGGAGCCGAATAGGCTCGATCTCGCCCAATGGCTCGTGTCGCGTGACAACCCGCTCACCGCGAGAGTCGTGATGAACCGGCTCTGGAAGCAGTTGTTCGGGACGGGGCTGTCGAAGGTGCTCGACGACCTCGGTGCCCAGGGTGAGCCACCGGCCAATCCGGAGTTGCTCGATTGGCTGGCCTGCGAGTTCATGGACTCGGGGTGGAACATGAAGCACATGGTCCGCACGATCGTCACGAGCGCGACCTACCGGCAGACGTCGGTCGCCACGCCCAAGCTCGCGGCGGCTGATCCCTACAACCGCGAGGTGGCACGGCAATCGGCCTTCCGCGTCGATGCCGAGTGCGTCCGGGATGCGGCGATTTCCGTCTCCGGCCTGCTCGTCCGCACGATTGGCGGTCCGAGCGTGAAGCCCTATCAGCCCGACGGCTATTGGGAGAACCTCAACTTTCCAACGCGAACCTATCCCAACGACTCGGGTGACAAGCAGTATCGTCGCGGCCTCTATACCTGGTGGCAGCGGTCGTTTCTCCACCCGAGCATGCTCGCCTTCGACGCGCCGAGCCGGGAGGAATGCTGTGCCGAGCGGAATCGATCCAACATCCCGCAGCAGGCGCTCGTGCTCCTGAACGACCCCAGCTATGTCGAGGCCTCTCGGAGCTTGGCCGCGCGGATGCTGAAGGAATGCAACGGCTCCCCCGAGGAGCGTGTGGCCTGGGCGTGGCAGCAGGTTTTACAGCGGCTGCCGCGGGTCGAGGAAATGGAGACGGTGATGCCACTGGTGCGGGAGCACCTCGACCACTACAAGGCGAGCCCCGCCGCGGCCGAAGAACTCCTCAAGACCGGTCTCGCCTCGCTGCCGCCTGACGTTGATAAGACGGAGTTGGCCGCCTGGACCCATGTGGCCCGAGTGCTCTTGAATCTCCACGAGACGATCACGAGGCCCTGACCATGAATGGTATGACGATCCACGAGCACAACGCCCTGGCCCGACGGGCCTTTCTCGGACGCTCGGCACAGGGCGTCGGTGCCGTGGCGCTGGCGTCGCTTTCGACTCCACGGCTGCTGGAGGCCGCGCCGCTCCGCGGCGTGCTGGAAAAGCCCCCGCTGCCGCAAAAAGCGAAGCGGGTGATCTGGCTCTCGATGGCTGGCGGTCCTTCGCACCTGGAGACGTTCGACCATAAGCCGAAGCTTGCGGAGCTCGACGGGAAGCCGATGCCCGAGAGCATGACAAAGGGACAGCAGCTCGCGCAGCTGCAGGGTCAGAAGCTGATCTGTTTCGGCCCGCAGCATCCCTTCTCGAAAATGGGTCCAAACGGGACTGAGATCTGCTCGCTCTTTCCACAGATCGGCTCGGTACTCGGTGACATCTGCCTGATCCGTTCGATGACGACCGACGCCATCAACCATGATCCGGCCCACATGTTCATGAACACCGGTTCGCAGATCGCCGGTCGGCCGAGCATGGGATCATGGGTGACGTATGGTCTGGGAAGCGAGGCCGCCGATCTGCCCGGCTTCCTCGTGCTCACCTCGCTGGGCAAGGGCGGCCAGAACCAGCCGATCGCGGCGAGGCAGTGGTCGAGCGGATTCCTTCCGAGCAGGTATCAGGGGGTGCAGCTGCGAAGCAAGGGCGACCCGGTGCTCTACCTCGGCAATCCTGCCGGCGTCACGCGGGAGCGGCAGGGGGCCGACATCGCGGCGATCAACGCGATCAATGCCCAGCACGACGCGGTCACGGGCGATCCCGAGATCGCCACGCGGATCGCGCAATACGAAATGGCTTTTGCGATGCAGGCGAGCGTGCCGGAGTTGATGGACACGAAAAACGAGAGCCCCAAAACGCTCGAGCTCTACGGCTGCCAGCCCGGCGACGGCTCGTTCGCGTCCAACTGCCTGCTCGCGCGGCGGCTGGCCGAGCGGGGCGTGCGGTTCATCCAGCTCTACCACAAAGACTGGGACCACCACGGCGGTGTGAAGGACGGCATCAGATTCAAGGCCGAGGAGATCGACCGGGCCTGCATGGCCCTGATCACCGATCTCAAGGACCGCGGCATGTTCGACTCCACGATCATCGTCTGGGCCGGTGAATTCGGGCGGACGCCGATGTCGCAGGGCAACGGCCGCGATCACCACAACAAGGCGATGAGTGTCTGGCTGGCTGGTGGCGGGATCAAGGGCGGGCTCGTGTATGGTGCAAGCGACGAGCTGGGCTACGCCGCGGTGGACAAGGTCTGCACCGTGCACGATCTGCATGCCACGATGCTGCACCAGCTCGGCATTCAGCACGACGCTTTCAGCGTGAAGTTCCAGGGCCTCGACGCCAAGCTTACCGGTGTCGAAGGGGCGAACGTCCTCCGGGATATTCTGACATGAGCGTTATCCGCAGGGTCATAGCATGCACCGGTATCGTGGCCATGGGGTTCTGCATGGCCGGCGGGGCTTTGGCGCTCGAGAATGCCGCCGGTCCGGCCCCGTCGTTCACCCGTGACATCAAAGGCATCCTCTCCAACCGCTGCGTGCGGTGCCACGGGCCAGACGCCGAGGATCGCCATGGTGGTGGCGACGATGGCCTCCGGCTCGACACGTCTGATGGCGCGACCGCTGATCTCGGCGGCCATGCGGCGATCGTGCCGGGGCGGCCCGACGAGAGTGAGTTGATCGCGAGGATCACGTCGACGGATCCGGATCTCGTGATGCCGCCGCCCGAGGCCGGTGAGCGGCTGCCGGCCAAGCAGGTCGATCTCCTGAGGCGGTGGATCACCGCCGGAGCGGCCTACGAACCGCACTGGGCCTATATGCCACCCAAGCGGCCGGCGTTGCCGACAGTCGGGAACGCCTCCTGGCCGAAGAACGAGATCGATCGTTTCATTCTCGCGAAGCTCGAGGCGGAGGGGCTCGCGCCGCAGCCCGCGGCCGATCGAGCCACCCTGGCCCGCCGCTTCGCCCTCGATCTCACCGGCCTCCCCTTGGCCGTCGAGGAGATCGACGCCTTCGCGGCCGATCCGGCAGCCGACGCCGCCGAGAAACTCATCGACCGGCTGCTCGCCCACGATGGCTACGGAGAGCACATGGCGAGGCAGTGGCTCGATCTGGCCCGGTATGCCGACAGTGCCGGCTACGCCGACGACCCGCCGCGGGCGATCTGGGGCTGGCGGGACTGGGTGGTGCGGGCCTTCGATACCAACATGCCTTTCGACGAGTTCACCTGCAGGCAACTGGCCGGTGACCTCCTGCCCGACGCACAACTCGACGACAGGATCGCGACCGCCTTCCACCGCAACACGCTCACCAACAGTGAGGGGGGCACGATCGACGAGGAGTTTCGAACGGTGGCAATCGTTGACCGGGTGAACACCACGATGAGCACGTGGATGGGCACGACGATGGCCTGCTGCCAGTGCCACGACCACAAATACGATCCGCTCTCACAGCGGGAATACTTCGGCGTCTACGCCATCCTCAACAACACCGCCGACGCGGATCGTAGGGACGAGGCACCCGTCGAGCAGATTCCCTGGCAGCCGGTCGACACGCGACGGGCGGCGCTCGAGCAGGAGATCGCCGGCATCGAACGGCTGATTCCGCCTCCGCCGAAGGGCGTGACGGAGCCGCCAGAGTTCCGGCCGGCCCGCGAACTCGTGGCCGGGCTACGGAAGACGCTCGACGCCGAAAAGCCCGTGACTGTGCCCGTGCTCCAGGAGCTCGCTCTCGACAAGCGACGGGTGACGAAGATCCAGCTTCGCGGCAACTGGCAGAACCTCGGCGATGAGGTCACGGAGGGCGTGCCGGTCGTGTTCAATCCGCCACGGCTGCCGGAGGGCGGGCGGGTCGACCGGATGGCACTGGCGAAGTGGCTCGTCGATCGGGACAACCCGCTGACAGCCCGTGTGGTCGTCAACCGGATCTGGGAGCGGCTCTTCGGTATCGGCATCGTGCCGACAAGCGAGGACTTTGGCAGCCAGGGAGACCTGCCCAGCCATCCGGAACTCCTCGACTGGCTGGCGGTCGAGTTGATGGAGCGACAGTGGGATACGAAGGCGATCATCCGACTGATCGTCACCAGTGCCGCCTACCAGCAGACCTCGAAGGCACCCCCTGAATTGGTCGCCCACGACCCCGAAAATCGCCTCGTGGGCTGCGGTCCGCGGGTGCGGCTCTCGGCAGAGGTGATCCGCGACCAGGCACTGGCCGCCGCCGGGCTGCTTTCGCTGAAGAAGGGCGGGCCGGGCGTGAACCCGCCCCAGCCCAATGCCGGCCTGAATGCCGCTTTCGGTGGCGCGATCGACTGGAAGACGAGTGCGGGGGAAGACCGCTACCGCCGCGCGATCTACACCACCTGGCGGCGGAGCAATCCCTATCCCTCGATGGCCACGTTCGACGCGCCATCCCGCGAGGTCTGCACGATCCGCCGACCACGGACCAACACGCCGCTGCAGGCGCTCGTGACGATGAACGACCCCGTCTACGTCGAGGCGGCGCAGGCGCTCGCTCGACGCATGGTACGCACGGGTGGCTCGACGACGGCCGATCGCGCGGTGCATGGCTTCCGGCTCGTGCTCGCCCGGCAGCCGGTGGCCGCCGAAGTCGACCGGCTCGTGATGCTCTACGACACTGCGCGGGCTGAATACCGGCAGGACCCCGCCGACGCCAAGGCCATGGCCACCGATCCGCTCGGGCCCGTGCCCCCCGATCTGGCCATCGATATCGCCGATCTCGCGGCCTGGACGGTGGTCGCCAACGTCATTCTGAATCTCGACGAGACATTCATGTGCCCCTGACAGGAGATCGCATCGTGAATCCGTTCCTGGAACACAAACTGCTCGCGACCCGCCGCCATCTGCTCGGTGGCATGGCCGGCGGTATCGGTGCGATCGCGATGCGGGAATTGCTTGGAGCCGGGGCGAGCCTTCCGGGGGTCACGGCTGATCCGATGGCGGCGAGAATGCCGCCGCTGCCGGCCAAGGCGAAGCGGATGATCGTGATCCACCTCACCGGCTCGCCGCCGCATCTCGATCTCTACGATCACAAGCCCGAGCTTGTGAAGCACACGGGCGAGGACTGCCCGGCCGAGACGATCGCCGGCAAGAAATTCGCGTTCACCAGCGGCACGCCCAAGCTCCTCGGCACGCCGCGGAAGTGGGTGCGGTGCGGGGTGAGCGGCATGGAACTCTCCGATGCGATCCCGAATCTGCACCGCGTGGCCGACAAGCTCTGTCTTGTGAAGAGCATGTTCACCGACCAGTTCAACCACGCGCCTGCGGAACTCATGGTCTACACCGGCAGCCCCCGCGCAGGACGCCCGAGCCTGGGCAGCTGGGTGACCTATGGCATGGGTAGCGAGAATGCCAACCTGCCCGGCTTCGTGACGCTGATTTCGTCGGGCGTGCAGCCCAACGGCGGCACGAGCAGCTTCGGGGCAGGGTTCCTGCCGAGCGTCTACCAGGGGGTGCAGTGCCGGTCGAAGGGCGATCCGGTGCTCTATGTTTCGGATCCGCCGGGCATGGACCGTTCGATGCGCCGCAAGACCCTCGATGCCCTCAGGGACTTGAACGAGTTGCAGGCCAGAGAACTCGGCAATCCAGAGACCGTCACGCGGATCGCGCAATACGAACTCGCCTTCCGGATGCAGACGAGCGTGCCGGAAGTGATGGATATCTCCCACGAGCCGCAGGATGTGCTCGACGCCTACGGCGCCAAGCCGGGAGCTCCGAGCCTGGCCAACAACTGCCTGCTCGCGCGGCGGTTAGTGGAACAGGGGGTGCGGTTTGTGCACCTCTTCGACTGGGGCTGGGATTTTCACGGTACCGGCCCCGGAGAGGACATCCGCGACGGGCTGACGAAAAAGGCTGCGACGTTCGACAAGCCTGCCGCCGCGCTCATCGAGGACCTGGAGCGGCGGGGAATGCTCGACGATACGCTCGTGCTCTGCACCGGTGAATTCGGGAGGACGCCATTCCGCGAGGGACGCACGGCCAAGGGCGACATCCTCGGCCGGGATCACTATCCCGACTGCTATTCGATCTGGATGGCGGGCGGCGGCGTGAAGGGCGGATTTTCATTCGGCGAGAGTGACGACCTCGGCTTCAAGGCGGCCCGCGACCAGGTGCACATCCACGATCTCCAGGCGACGGTCCTGCATCTGCTCGGTTTCGACCATACGAAGCTGACGTATCGCTTTCAGGGCCGCGATTTCCGGCTCACCGACGTGCACGGCCATGTGGTGAAAGAAATTCTGGCCTAACCGCCGGGCGGAACGACCAGGAATCACCCCCCACGGCGGCTGCCGCTCGCCGGCTTGGCTCGCGACGCGGTATGCTGCCGCCATGCCCGCAGCCCCCGTCACGCTCGTCTGGTTTCGTCACGACCTTCGGCTCGACGATAATCCCGCCCTGGCGGCAGCAGCCGCCCGCGGAGCGATCGTGCCGGTGTTCATTTGGGCGCCCGAGGAGGAATCGCCCTGGGAGCCTGGGGCTGCATCGCGGTGGTGGCTGCACCAGTCACTCGGCGAGCTATCGGCAGCCTTGGAAAAAGCCGGTACGCCACTGGTGATCCGTCGTGGGCCGTCTCTGGAAGCATTGCGTGGCTTGGCTGCCGAGTTTTCCGCGACACACGTCGCCTGGAACCGACGGTATGAGCCGGCGGTGATCAAACGCGACACGGTCATCAAGAAGTCGCTGACCGACGAAGGACTCGTGGCCGAGAGCTTCAACGGCAGCCTGCTGTTCGAGCCGATGCAGGTCGCCACGAAGGAGGGCAAGCCCTACCAGGTCTTCACGCCGTTCTGGCGGTCGCTGCTGGCCCGCGACGAACCGGCCGGGCCGGGAGCGGCCCCGCGGAAGCTCCACGCCGCCGCGGCGACGTCGAAGCCGTCGGGAAAAACGCTCACCATCGACGCCCTACAACTCCTGCCCCCGATCGACTGGGCCGGCACGATGCGAACGTCATGGACGCCGGGCGAGGCAGGTGCCCGCCACAGACTGAAGACCTTCATCGCCAAGGGCGTGGCGTCCTACGGCACCGAACGCGACCGGCCCGACCACGAGGGCACGAGCAGCCTGAGTCCGCACCTCCATTTCGGCGAGATCTCGCCCCGGCGGGTCTGGCATGCCGTTCGGGAAGCCGTGGGCGGCACGGCCGCTGCCCGAATCACCGGCAGCCCCGAGGTCTACCTGCGTGAACTGGGCTGGCGGGAGTTTGCCAACCACCTGCTCTACCACTTCCCGCACACGCCCGACGCACCGCTGCGTGCCGACTACGCGAGATTCCCTTGGGCGAACGATCCCGTGGGCCTCCGCGCCTGGCAGCGGGGGCGGACCGGTTACCCGATCGTGGATGCGGGCATGCGGCAGCTCTATGCCACCGGCTGGATGCACAACCGGGTGCGGATGATCGTGGCGAGCTTCCTGGTCAAAGACCTGCGGATCACGTGGCTGGAGGGGGCGAGGTGGTTCTGGGACACCCTGGTCGACGCCGATCTGGCCGCCAACACGCTGGGCTGGCAATGGGCCGCGGGCTGCGGCGCGGACGCAGCACCCTACTTCCGGATCTTCAATCCCACGAGTCAGGCGGAGAAGTTTGATCCCGATCAGGCCTACGTTCGGCAGTGGGCCGGGCTCGGCCGCGACTATCCCGAGCCGATCGTAGATCATGCGGAGGCCCGCAAACTGGCCCTTGAGGCCCTGAAAGTCGTGTCGTCCGGTAGGAAATAGCGGCTACTTCTTCAGCTTCTTCTCCAGATCGGCCATCGTCGAACGCACCTTGTCGACGATCTTCTTTTGCGAGGCTGGTTCGGCCACCTTGTCGGCCGCCTTGTCGGCCTCTTTCAGCAATGCAAGCGCCTTCTTCGTGTCGCCGGTGCCGCTCGTGGCCATCGCGACGGCCAGGAGCGCGTAGGCACGGCTTTCCGAGCGTTCGACGCTCTTGGCCGCAGCTTCCGCATCCTCGAGGAGTTTGGCCGCCTCTTTTTTCTTGCCAGTCTGCGCCTGCACGCCGGCCGCCGCCGCGAGTGCCTCAGCCTTGGCCCGTGGCTCCTCGAGGGTCTTGGCCGCTTCCTCGAGTTGGTCGGCTACGTCGCTGGCGGCATCGGCCAGCCCGCTGCGGGTGTATCCGAGTGCTACGGCCGCGAGGGCCTCGGCCCGAAATCGCTCTTCAGCGCTGCTTGCCGCCTCCGCGGCCTTCTTGAGGGTTGCCTTCGCCGCTGTCGAGTCGACGCTGGCCTTGTAGGTCGCGCCGGCATCGGCAAAGAGCTTGGCCTGCCGCACGGGGTCGGTGATGGAATCGATGAGGCTGCAGGCCACCCCCAGGGCCTCCTTGGCCGTTTTGTGTTCACCGATCTCGGCACAAAAACCGGCGACGTCGACCAGACGCGGGGCGAACGCATTGGCGTCGCCCTCCCCCTTCAGCCGCTCGAATGCCTTCACGGCCGTCTCTTTTGCACCGGCCTCGTCGTTCGCCGTGAACTGCGACCGGGCCACCTTCAGGAGTGCCGCCGCCTGCCGATCGGGCGTGGTTTCTTTCTCAGCTTTCTCCAGCCGCTGCTTGATCGTGAGCGTGGCTTTTTTCTTGGTGCCGCAGCCCGCAGCGGGCAGGATCATCGCCAGCCCCACGAGGACGAGAAGAAACGCTCTGGACGAGGTGGACTGGGGCATGGGAGGCAACTCCGGGAGCAGTTGGGGCAAGGTCAGGATGTAAGTCAGAATTTCAGGCGGGCCCGCGACAGGCGGGCATGGGTCTCCGCCATCAGATCGTCTTCCACAGACTCGTCTTCGGCCTCGTAGGTCGCGGAGAAACGCAGGTACGCGCCGCAATCATCCCAGGGCACAGTCGAGATCGACAGGTCATGGATCAGGAACTGGCTGGCATCCTGTGCGGTGGTGAAGACGCGGTCGCCGGCCCCTGTGGGGCTTTTCGTATACAGAAAGTAGGTGCCCCCTGGCATATCGCATTCGAAGCCCACGGCCCGCAGCACACCGACGAGTTTTTCCAGGCGACGGCGATACTTCTCCCGAACCCGTCGGGGAATCTCGGGATCGCCCAGGGCCGCCGCTCCGGCCTTCTGGATCGCCATGAACTGGCCCGAATCGCAGTTGTCCTTCACGTCGGCGAAGGCCCGCACGATTTTTTCATGGCCGCAGACCCAGCCGAGCCGCCAGCCAATCATGTGGAAGCCCTTCGACATCGAGTGCACCTCGACGCCCACCTCCTTTGCGCCGTCGACCGACAGAAACGACAGCGGTTCGTCGTTGTAGGAGAGCATGGCATGGGCGGCATCCTGCACGACGATGATCCGGTGCTTATGGGCGAAGTCGACGACCCGTTCATAGAAGGCCCGGGTGGCCGTCTTGCCGGTGGGGCTGTTGGGATAACAGAGCACGAGCATTTTCGTACGGGCCAGCACGTCGCCCGGAATGCCGGCCAGATCGGGAAAGAAGTCATGTTCCGGCACCAGAGGCAGTCTGTGGACGACGCCACCGAACCAGCGGGTGGCCGTGCCCGCGACGGGATAGCCGGGGACCGTCATCAGCGTGACGTCGCCCGGATCGATAAACGCCGCGGGCAGCATCGCATAGGCAGTCTTGGAGCCGATGCAGTGGTTGACTTCGGTCACGGGATCGAGCGTGACCCCGAATTCCCGCTGCATGAATTTTGCCACCGCCTCCTTGTAGACCGCGATGCCGTTGTCGGCGTAGCCCCGGTTCTCCGGCCGATCGACCTCCCTTTTCATCACCGACCGCACACTTTCGGGGGCCATCTCGTCATTCTCGCCGATGCCGAAGTCGAGCATCCGGCGTTCGGGGTGGTCGGCGATGGCCTGGCGCTTGGCCCGCTTGATGAGTTCGAACTTATAAATCTCGTTTCCCTTGCCATAGGCGGCCCCGCCAATGCGCTGGGCGAAGCGGTCCTGAAACCAGGGGTCGGCGGCTGTTGTGGCGGAAGCATTGGTGATGGTGGCCATAGAAAGCGTGTGAGAACAGGCCGGCACGGTGCGGCGGGATTGGAGGTGGAAGGTTGGAACGACGTGATTCAAACCATGAGAGGCCAGTATAGGAAAGGTCGGCGACAGAGCGATCCCGCAGGATGGATCGCCCGAAGGAGGGGGTGAATTCTGTCGCGTGCCGGCGGCGGAGGGGGGCAAAAAAAGCCCATATTTTGGCACTTTGAGGGCCGATTTGATTCGGCCTCAGCGCCTGTGTGGACTAGATGGTCAAGGAGTTCACCACCCATGCCCACCCACGCGACCATCCCTGGAGCCTTCGGGCCGTTTGACGGCGACTTCGATCCTTTCGAGGACGACGAGGATGTGGGCGTCCTGATTCCGCTGGAGTGAACCCGCCCCGCAGTCCTGCTGGCAGGCAGGCTCGCTGGACTGGCTCGCTGGGCCGGCTAGTTGGACGGGCTTGCTAGACGGGCTGTTTGCGCTGCCTGATGGCGGCAGCGGCCCGCCGCCGCGTCTCGATCGCATCCCCGACCTCGGTTGCGAGTCCGCTGGAAGACTGCAGGCATTCTGCCATCACCCCGGGATCGAATGCCACGACGGTCACATCCGACTCGGCCACGATCTGCACCTCGCTGGGGCGGCCCGCGGAGATCGTCGCCTCGCCGAAGAAATCACCGGGGCCGAGGTCAGCCATCCGCACCTCCCGGCCGTCGGCATCGGCCGCCGACATCGCTGCTTTCCCGGAGACGACCAGGGAAAAGCCATGCTGGGTGCCTCCAAAGGGAATGATTTCCTCGCCGGCAAAAAAGGTCAGCGTGCGGGCGGCCTCCCGAACGGCGTCGGGGTTCACGGCGCCGTTGGCCTCCGCACGCTCCCGTCGCGCCGCCGCGTCGAGCATGGCCTGCCTGACGTGGCGATACCGTGGAAACCGGTCGAGGAGTTGCTCGGGGGTCGGGGGTGGCGGGGAGGGGGATTCGCTGGGCCGATACTCCATGGCGATCGGGAACGGAATCTGGAGCCCATGGCGGCGGGCGACGTACCAGATTCGGCTCAGGATCGCGTCGCGGACCGGCAGCACGTCTTCATAGCGGGCGACAGTGAAAAACAGCCGATAGGTGATCGAGAAGTCGCCGTAGCCGAGTGTATGCACCTCGGGCGGCGGCTGACGCAGAACGCCGGGCGTCGACACCAGGAGGTCGAGCATCGCCTGCTTCACCGTATTGGGGGGATGGTCGTAGGAGAAGCCCATGTCATAGGTTTCCGTCCGCTCGAATGTCGGCCGGGAAAGGTTGCTGAAGGATTCCTTGTAGAGCGAGACATTGGGAATGATCCGCATCTCATGCAGCAACGTCTCCATGTGCACGCTCCGCCAGTTGATCTCGATCACCTTGCCGGTCGTGCCGTCGGCGATCAGCCAGTCGCCGATGGCGAGCGGCCGCTCGAGGAGCAGCATCAGGCCCGAGACGATGTTGCCGAGTGGTTCCTGAAGCGCCAGCCCGATCACGATGCTGCCGAGCCCGAGGGCCGTGAGTGCTCCTGAGATTTCCTGGTTCCAAACCTGCGAATAGATGATCGCGGCGCCGATGGCGATCAGGAGAGCACGCGTCAGATCGCGAAGGAGTTTGGGGACCCGCTCCTGCCACGAACCACGCCGGACCGTGCCGAAGACGCCGTCGTTGATGAACGTCAGCGCAGCGTAGAGCACGCAGAGCCAGAATGCGGTTTTCACCAGCCGGACAAAAAAGGCGTCGGCGGGCTGCTGCCAGACCTCCGTCACAAACAGCATGACGGCGAGCGCGGGCACCACCAGGTTGCGGACCGCCCGCAGTGTCGGCGTCAGCGACCAGTGCCGCCGCTGGCCGGAGTTGGCAAGTTCCGTGAGCAGCAGGAGCAGCAACGGAAATCCCACCACCAGCAGGGCTGCGGGCACGTAGGGAACCGTCACGAGAGCGGAGGGATCGGTCATGGTGCGGCAGTCACGCCTCCGTCGGAATCGCGAGCCGCCACGTCTTCACGATTCCCTGTCCGCGGAGCTCCACGTCGATCGGGCCTTCGAAGCTGTACAGGTCGCTGAGCCGGGCATGGACAGACTCGGTGACGTGGATGACGCCTCCATCGTGGGCTGCCAGCCGCGAGGCGATGGCAACGGTGTCTCCCCAGAGGTCGTAGAGAAACTTATGACGGCCCACCACGCCCCCCACGACGGGCCCTGAGTTGATGCCGACAGAGAGAGTCAGCGGGGCGCCGTGCTCGCGGTCGAAGGCGGACACGATCTGTGCGAGCTCCCGTGCGAAGAGCATGGCCCGGGCGGCGTGGTCGGGTCGGCTCACCGACAGGCCGCAGACCGCCAGATACATGGCCCCCACGGCCCGGACTTTTTCCACGCCACATCGCTCCGCGGCCTCGTCGCAGGCGGCCACGAGATCGCCAAGGAGCGACATGGAGCGGCTGTCGTTACCGCGGCCGCCAATAGCATCGACACCCCCGAACTCGGCCACCAGCACCGTGACATCGGCAAACTGCCGTGTCGCCCGCTCATCGCCGTCGCGCCGCTGCTCGATCGCCGCGGCCGGCAGGATGTTGAGCAGGAGCTCCTGGTTTTCCCTCGCCTTGTCCTCGAGTTCGACCCGCTGATGCCGCAGGCTGGCGGACATATCGTTGAACACGCGGGCGAGTTCACCGAATTCGTCGCGGGTATTGAGGTCGACGCTCACGGCCGTTTCGCCGGCACCAATTCTGCGAGCGGCGGCGGCGAGTTGCTTGAGCGGCCGCACCAGCAGCCAGGAGCTCACCAGTGCCAAGAGCGTGGTCACCAAGGCCAGGGCGGTTGTCGTCAGCACCGCCCTCCGCGCGTAGTCGTCGATGGGCTTGTAGGCTTCGGCCACATCCATCTCGGCTACCACCGCCCAGCGCAGGGAATTGAGGTCGAGCGGTCCGTAGGAGCTGATGACTGGAATCCCGCGGTAGTCGCGGACCGTGGTCAGGCCCTGGCGGCCGAGCAACGCCTCTTCAACGCTGGGGGTCTTCACGGGTAATTGATTGATCACCGTCTGTTGCCGCTCGATCTGGTCGACGATCGAAGCGGTCAGCGAGGAGGTCCGCAGGGATTCCACAAAGCCCTTGGGATCCTCGACCATGAATCGGCTCCGGCTCCGCATCGTGAAGTCGGGACCCACCACGTAGCATTCCCCAGTCTTTCCCATCCCCTCCCGCTCCCATTGGTTATTACCGCTGAGAAGATTGACGATCCGGTCGATGGGAAACTCCAGTGCCAGAATGCCAATCATCTCCGGCCCGTCGAAGATAGGGGAGAGCACGAAGCCCACTGGTCGGCCCAGATCAGGGCGATAGAGCTCGGTATCGACGACCTTGAAGGTATCGCGGTCGCGGTCGCGTGCCAGGATTGCGACCGCCTTGGCGAGATTTGTTGAGGCATAGGGGCCGTTTCGCAGATTGGTGGCAAAATCAGGCCGCTTGCGAAGCGTATAGACGATCTCAAGCGTGTCGTCGTCGATGAGCAGAATGTCTTCGTAGCCAAACAGCGTTCCAAGCCGCTCGAGCCGCTCGTGGACGGCGGCATGGGTGCGGCTGTAGAGGGAGTCGTCGCCCGTGCTGGCCGGTGTGGTCGCTTGTGCCGGTACGTCGGTTGCCGGCGCATCGGTGGGGTTGGCGACATCGGTGGGCTTGGCGACATAGTGGTATTGCAGATACCGCTGGGCGGGCTCATCGGGAAGATACTGAGCGGTCTGTGGATTGCCCCCCAGTGTTTCTCGGAGTGCGGGCAGGTAGTCGTTGGCGTAGTAGTCCCGTAAGGCCTGTTCCTGTTCGGGGGTGAGCGTTTCGTCGGATAGTCCACGGTATGCCTGTCGAAACCCGGCCATGGCCTCCGCAGCCAGTTTGCCGTCCGACAATGCAACCACCTGGTCGCGGAGCGATTCGAGCATGGCCAGCAGACCGCTGGTTTTCGCATGCCGTACGCTCTGCAGGTGGTTGTTGACGGCGTACGTGATCGCCGAGTGAGCCGACTGGTAGCCGACCCAGCCGATCGCGAGGATCGATCCCAGGCTCACCAGCAGCATCAGGAGGATAAACCTCGATTGGACGCCGATCCGTTCAAGCCCCAGCATGCACGATCCTGAGAGTGAGGGGGCAGAAATACGGGAGATGATGGCCAAGGCAAACGGGGCTCGGGACACGGATCACGCCACGGATCATGTCACAGAGAGCCGGGGCAACACCTACTCACCCGCGTTCCAGCCATCGTGTGCGGCGGTGGCGATCACCCCGCCGGCCTCGCGGGCAGCCGTGGACGTTGTGCGAGCGACTATTCTCATAGTCGTGATCGATTTCGATACAAACGTCGAGACGTCCGGCATCCAGGACACGACGGCGTAGACGGCAACACCGAGCAAGGTCGCCATCATCACGGCCCGCACCACGGACCGTATCAGACGCTCTGCGTGAGATGCCAGAATGTCGTGGATTTCCTCGTCGTACATGGGTGACTTCGCGGTGGCGCGATCCGTTGGCGGGGGCGACGTCTGGATGCTGTCGACCGACAGCAAAAGACTAAGGCAATGCCAACGATTGTCAAATCGGCCACCATGCCCCTCGGGCGGAGGGGGTGCGGCTTGGGGCCGCTCCGCTAGAGGTCCGCCTGCCAGGTCTGGTCGGCTGTCCAGCGGTGAAAGGTGTCGCCCTCGCGAACGACGAGCGAGAGCCAGCCGTTCGTGACCAGATCCCTGACACCCGCATGTTTTTCGATCATCGTTTGAACCGCGGCACGCGGCGCTTCGATCAGCACCAGCAGCCGCAGCGGATCGTGCTGAAGACGGACACCGTCCGAGACAGATTGCCAGGGCAGACCCGTCATAAGATCACCGCCGTTGCCCAGCAGCACCCCCAGCTGGGAAGTCACGTTATGGATCAGCTTGTTGCCGCTTCCGAAGGCCCGATTGTCAACCGCCGAGCCGTAATACTGGAGGTTGATCCAGCTGGTCACAATCATCGGAGCGGTCATGATCAGTTCGAGCACCTTGAGCTCAGGATCCTTGGCGTGGTCGTAGCTGTGCATGAACGTGCGACCGCCGAGGTTCAGTCCGGCTGTGCGTGACCGTGGCGCCACGATGAATGCCGCGTTGCCGGCCAGCCCCCACTCTGGCCGCACCTCAGACCAGTCGCGGCTCCTGCGGAAAATATCGTCCATGCGGTCTTTTCGAGCGGCCTTGGCATCGGGGCCCAGTTCACTCGCCGCGACTGTATCGGGATCGAAGCCCATCCGGAGGCTCCGCTCCAGACGCGTGTCTGCCCCCGCCGTCGCGAGCCAGGATTGAACCTTTTGAAATTCCGCCTGATGGCTGGCGGGCAGACTGTCGATGTCGAAAAACCGAACCTGATCGGTTGTGGTGTTGTGGACCGCCGGCACAAACCAGGTATCTTCGGGTACGACGATGCCGCGGCCGGCCAGACCGGCCCGTACCTGAGGGTCGTTGAGCAATGCGGCTGACACGCGGGCGTTCGACTCGCCCGAGTGCCCACCGCAGGCGCCGCAATCGAGTCCGGCACGGTAGGGGTTGTTGACCACGTCGGAGGCATGGCCGCAGACGGCGACGATCCGTGCGAAATCCCGCATGAGTCCCAGGTTCCGCAGCATGCCCGCGGCCAACTCAATCTTCCGCTCCGGGACGAGGGCGTCGGGGCCGGGGATATGAAGGTCGGGACCAAGGTGGGCGATAGCCCGCGATGGAACACCATCGGCGTCGGCGCGAAGCACCGGCCGCGTCAGACCGAACGAGTCACCAAGCAGCTTTGGCAGGTAGAGCAGGCCAAGCGACTCCACAAAGGAAAAGCATGAGGTGGCGGAGGTCTGGAATGATTTCCAGACCTTGCGACCCCGCCGGAGCAGGCGACGGCGGCCAACCGCTTGCGCATTCAGCGAGTCGGAGCCCGTCGTGATCCGCTCGTGCACCCGGAAACCGGGAGTGAGCAGCACCGGGCACTGGGACGGGCCGTACGACGCCCCCAGTGGTACGAACTCCAACGACATTCCGAAGAAGCCGGCAAAACCGAAGGTTTCAACGTCACGGCTCGCCGCCTCCAGGTGTCGCCGAAACACCTCCGATCTCACGTCGATGCAGAAGATCATCTGGAGAGTCTTGCGGGTCGTCGCCGGATTGCCAGCCTCTGGGGAACGGCGACCGGCTCCGGCAGGCTTTTGCGACAGGAGCGAACCGCAGAGCCCTCGCCGGTAGGCGGTTTCCGCAGCCACCTGAAACAGGTATCGCGCCAGAACAGTTGTTGAAGGTCTGATGTCAGCGATGTCCGCTTCGCCAGCAGGAAAGAGGCTGCCTGGCGCCGCGACCTCGTCGGGATAGGTCTGGGCCAGGGCCACATCGTAGGCGAGACGCATCGCCAGCAGTCCGACAAGGTGCTCATCGTGAGTTGCTGGGTCGGCTGCCGCTGCCACCCATTGCCGATATCTCAAAAACGACGCCCATCCCGCCACGGAGAGAATCTGGCAGAGCAGAAAAGGCTTCCAGTGCTTCTCGGGGATCGCCAACTGTTCGAGCAGGCTGACGATCGCGACATCTGGTTCGGCCGGGAGCGCGGCGACAAAGCGGCGGAATTCCTTGATGCCGAGCAAATTCATGCGGCGGCTGATCCGCGATGACTCCATCCAGGCCTCAAAGAGCGGCAGATGTTTCCAGGGGTTTTGCCATGCGGCCTGACCTTGATCGTAGTGGGACGCACAGTGACGGGAGATGTCGGTGATCACGTGGCTGGACCAACTACTGCCCAGTCTCGCGTCGATTGCCTCGCTCACTGTGTGGTAGTGACGCTCGGCGATCGGTCCAGCCGCCCCGGGGAGGGATGTCTCCGTTGCCGCGCCGGCGGCGAGCGCCTGCGCACAATCGAGCGGATCGCGGCCAACATAGAAATCCGGGTACTCCGTGGCACACTGCCGGAAGGCGTCCTCGACATCGTGCGTGGTGATATCGCCCTGTTCGAAGAGCCGGAGAAAATGAGCCGCCGGCAGCAGCATGTCGCAGGTGCGCACGGCGCTCAAGGTCTGCCGCGCTTCGAGAAAACGGCGTTGCGACAGGCCAAGGAACGGGTTGACCGCTACGTAGTCCTTGAGCGGCCATACCGGCGGCACAACCGAACAGACGTCGCTGATCACCCCGGTGATGCGCTCGATCGACGCAGGAATCGAATCGGTCTGGGAGAGACGGGAAGCGGGTGTGGTGTTCGGCATCGGTGTGGACGGAGTCATTGCGGGGTCTCCTGAGGGCGAAAACGCAGGGGGTCAGAAGTTTGGAAAGATGACGGCCGCTCATGGCACCGGCGTGGTGAGGCCCCAGATGCGGGCCGTAATCTGTCGCGCGGGAATGTCGCAGTAAAAACCATTGGAGGCGTGGACGTAGAGCGCCCGAATAGCCGGGGATCGAGCCAGTGACGAGGCTGCTATCTGAATGGCAAAGACGCCGAGAAATCCGATGACAACCATGCCGATCACGAGGAGGTCAAGAAAGGACGGCGGCACCACTTCGTGCGCCACCGATGAGGTGAGCAGGAGGCGGTCCATCGCGAGGTAGGCCGCGTAGTACGCACCGTTGACGACCATGGCAGCACCGATGCCAACGAGGGAGATCTTCCATGAACCGGCGACGAGTGCATGCCAGATCAACGTCGTCATCGCCATGCCCATCACCAGATTCAGTACGAGTCCGCCAGGTTTCGTTGCGGGGTCGGAGCCCGTCAGCGTGATCGCCAGCATGCTCAACCCGAAAGCAATGCCACTTGCGACCCCGAGCGCGGTCATCGATGCAAGGCCCGTGGTGCTCGGTCGCGAGTCGGTCTTCAAACGCGCTGCAGCATCGAGCACGCTGCCGACCGTCAGGAATGCATGCGACTTGTAGAGCGAATGCGCGACGATGTGGAGCAAGGCCGCCGAGAAGGCCCCCATGCCGCATTGCAGCATCATGAAACCCATCTGGGCTATGGTGGAGAATGCCAGGGATCGTTTGATACTCGTCTGGCAGAGCATGACCAAACCGCCGAACAGTGCGGTGAATGCGCCAACCACGGCCAGAACGTCGAGTGCTACGTGAGACAGCGACACCAGCGGACTGAGGCGAATCACGAGGAATCCGCCGGCATTGATGATGCCCGCATGCATCAGTGCAGACACCGGGGTGGGGGATTCCATCGTGTCGGGCAGCCAGCTATGGAATGGGAATTGGGCTGATTTCGTCATCGCCCCGAGCACATAGAGCAGGCCGATCAGCGAAACCATGAGCTCACCGTCGGCGGATGCCTTCCGCAGGGCATCAGCCTTGGCGAACACGACGCTGTAGTCGGAACTGCCGAAGCACCAGAACGTCAGCGCGAGCGCTGATATGAGCATGACGTCGCCAAGACGGCTGATGACAAGCTTCTTGCGGGCCGCCCAGATTGCCCAGGGCCGATCAGGGTAGTGTTCGAGCAGTTGGTGCAGTCCGATGCTGGTGAGCATCCAGGCGCCGGTGAACATGATCAGGTTTCGGGATACGACCATCAGGAGCACTGCACCGACAGTGAACGAAAGCCAGCGAAAGAAACTGCCCTGCGCCGCATCTCCATCGAGGTACCGCACGGAAAAGCGAGCGATCACCAAGCCCACGAAGCTGATCAGCAGACACATCACAGCGGTCAGGCTGTCGAAATAAACGCCAATATTGACCGGGAGGGGACTGGGGGCTTCCCAGAAGGCGTGATCGACCGGTCCGCCGACGATGAGCAGGCCCGCCGCGGCCACTGCCGCCGCGAGGCAGAAGCCCATCAGTGTCACGATTCCCGCACGCATGCCTCGGGCATGCCGGTTGGCAAACCCGCTGGGAATGAACCCGACGGCCAAGAGAGCGATGGGGGGAGCCGAGATGAGCAGGAGCAAAGGGGCCGTAGTCATCGGGGGTTCCTTCTTGAACGTGCCGTGGTCGGGATCACGCGGTGCCTGTGTAGCGAATTATAAACCACGACATGAATGTCGTCAATACTAGATCGCCTATTTCGGCTTGCGGCCGCCGCTGGCTTCAGTCGATTTCCCCGATGGATCGAGTGCGTTTCGTCCTCCGGGTGTGAAAATGCGGAGAGCAGGCTGCCTGAAGAGCTTGTAAGGCACCTTAGGGAGGCTGGGGCTGTTGCCTGCTATGATGCGGGGCTTCCCGCTCGCGGAGCTCACTGAAGCAGGGCAGCCACCAGAATGAAGAAAGTCAACCGCAAGCCGGGCCGACCCGCGTCCCGGTCTCGCCCTGAGACGGGCGGGTCAAACGCGGAGCCATCGCCAGCGGTTGTTCCAGCACGGTCAGCCGGGGTGGGGCGTTGGACGTTTCTGACCAACCATTCCCACGTTTTGATCCTGTTGTCGCAGCATCCGTCGATTGTGCTGCGGGAGGTGGCGAGGCGGGTGGGAATCACTGAACGGGCTGTTCAGCGGATCATCGCCGACCTCGAGGCGGCGGACTTTATTGAGCGGGAGCGGGTGGGCCGGCAGAATCACTACCTTGTCAGGGCGGGCCAGTCACTTCGGCACCCCATCGAAGCCCATCGGACGATCGGCGACCTGGTCGGAATCATTAAGCCCAAGTGACAAGCCCAAGTGACAAGCCCACGTGACAAGCCCACGTGACAAGCCCACGTGATCCGGTCTCGAGAATGCGACGCCGGAGATCTGCGGCGTGTTGGACGGAAGCGGGGCTCCCCCGCGAGATGTCAGTCAGCGCTTAAATCCGGCCAGTGGATTCCACTGTAGATTCAGGACTGCATCATTCGAGATTCAGCGAAATGTCGTTGGGACCCTTGGCGGTCACAGTGGCAGTCAGTCCGGAGGACTCTGCCTCTCGGTACCGAGCAGCCAAGTGCGAAATCTCTTTGGGCGGTGGCACGACGTCTCCAAGGGTTTCGGCCGGCTTCGACTCCGGCCATGTGATCTTCTCGACCATGACGCGGTGGTCGCCCTCGACAGCACCGTCGCCATCGCGGAAGGTTCGAAGCCTGAATCTGCCACTGGAGTCTGTGTAACCGAAGGCGACGTATTCCCGGCCTGCCGACTGCGTGCTGAACTGCACCTTGGCGGCCTCGATTGGCCGCCCCTGGCGGCTCACGGTACCAGTCACGGGATATGTTGCAGGCCGAGCGCGTGTCCATTTATCGTTCGCCTGCCGCGAGCATCCCATGGCAGCGATGGCCGCGAGGAAGAGAGACGCAAAGGCAACAACCAACGAACCGCGAGGAACCCAGAAGCAGGGAGGTCGATTGTGCATGTCGAATGCCTTCCTGATGATCGTCGGAATCCGTCTACGCCTGCTGAATCCGTCTCATCCGTCTTGATCATGGAAACCGTGGAATCTCGCCCCCGGATCGGCTTCCGAGTTCGCCCCAGACGCCGCACGGCGAAGCGGCAGTTTCGGCAGGGTTGCACGATGTGAGCGTGTCACCACTGCCGTTGTCGATGGTTTCGGCCACAAACTGTACGGCGCCATCGGCAAACAGCACCTTGACCCCACCGGCATGCCGGCTTCGTGGCGGTATCAGGCCGCCCGATGTTTCGCTGGCACAGACCGGGGAATTGGGCCGCAGAATCGTGTTGAAACTGACTCGGCCGGCTCGTCCAAACCAGACGTTTCCTCCGGGTGATCGCCAGACACTCTGGAGCGTTGTCGTGTATTTTCCGCCAGTGAAGCTCTGCAGGCAACTCCGCGGGTTTTCCGTGTTGGCGGTCGTCGTGGCGGAGGAGTCATTGACGGCCGGGTAGTCGGAGCCTGTTCGTGAGGCGACCGTGCCGCGAACAATTTCTGCAAGCGCGATGGTTTTCGAGAGTCCATCCGTGATGTTCTTGAACCGGACGCGGCTGTTCAAGCCGAAGAGGCCGCGGACAGCGCCCTTCGTGGTGCATTCTGTGCCGAACGGGCAGACATCCATGTCGAAGTTGCCGTAGCCTGTCTGGTCGCCCATGGAGAGGGAGTAGTTGTGCTGTCCCTCCTTACCGGACGAAGTCAGAACTTCTGGCGGCTTGTCGGAGGGGCAGAGAAATTCCCGCGGCTGGCTTCCCCAGATCGCGCCGCCGTTGATCCAAGGAAGCGAGGTGGGCACAATTTTACTGGCAACGGCCTGCTGCTCGATGAACGGCAAAAGCAATACAAAGCCGCTCCAGGAACCGGGGCCCAGGTAGGTCGTACCGTTGGCCAGCGTGACCCCGAGCGTCGGTTTGTAATCCCCGGAACTGATGCGGGTTTCCGGAAGGCCACCACGTCCGTAGGGAAGCGCACCGCGGGCGTCGTGAAAGTTGTGCAGCGCGAGGCCGAGTTGCTTGAGATTGTTAGAGCACGCGCTTGCTCGTGCAGCCTCTCGGGCCGCCTGCACGGCGGGCAGCAGAAGCCCGACGAGCGTGCCGATGATGGCAATGACTACGAGAAGTTCGACAAGTGTAAACGCCCGTCTCCGGAACGCGTTCGTCCGGCAGAGACACTTCGGAAACCGGGAATAAAGCGTATTCACAATGCCCTCTCCGCAATCGAACGTCACGTAAGCCGGTGATAAGAGTTTTAGAGACCTGACAGGAGTATCCACAATACCGTCGTTTTTGTCGCAGCCCCGACACGCATCCCTCTGCGTGAGTATATGAGTTGAGGAAACGACCGCAACCTCGCGATCCCCCGGCTCCCGCCGCGGGCTTTTATGGGGAGCTGATACAAGCCCGGAGCGTAAGCGATGGGATGCCTTGTTGCCGGATGCCCGGAGCGTGACCGGATCACCTACGATCCGTATAAGAATGACGCTGCACCGGGTATGGTTCGAGGGTGCTGGCACGCTAGAGTTCGCGCAGGCTCGTCGCACGAATGCGAGATCATACTGGCTTCATTATTGGAGGAAGGCACACCATGCCACATGTTCAGCCGGGGCGTTACCGCCACTACAAGGGCAACGAGTACACGGTGCTCGGTGTTGCCCGCCACAGCGAAACGCTCGAGGAACACGTCGTGTACCGGCAAGAGTATGGGGACAACGGGCTCTGGGTGCGGCCCGCGGCCATGTTCGCCGAGACCGTGGTAATTGAAGGCAGGACGTTGCCGCGGTTCGCGATCCTGGGCTCAGATTGAGGTGGGGCCCGGTCGGCGTGATCCAATACCACGCAGAATTCGGCACAACGAATCGTGAGTGCGGGTGACCGCTGCCGGCGGGTGCCCAACGCGGCTCCGCTACAGAAGCCCGTCGCTTCGCAGCCTGGCTTCTACGACGTCCGCCATGTCGCGGGCCTGTTCCTCGAGTTCCTGAAGGAGTTCCTCGTCGTCGGCATCGACCGCGCGGCGGGCAAGATAGAGTAGGTATTGTGCCTCGTTGCGCCACGCCTTGAGCCAATCCGGTCGCGTGGAAACGGGGTGGTAGAGCAACCGTTCCAGCCTGTCGAAATCGTCGTGGAGTAAACTCATGCACGAAGTGTGACAGAGTCTGGCAGTGGAGACGAGGCCTGCCGAAAGGGAGCGCAGCTCTTATCGGCTGCGAACGGGACCGTGTAAGTTCTATTTCACAAGGGGAGTTGAAGCCGATGCCTGCGGGGCTCGGGTAATCCCACGACAACTCCTGCTGAACCTCTAGACTGTTGAACTCTGGGCTGTTGAACTCTGGATAGAAACTGGCTCCCATGCCCGACGTTCCGTGGATCGACTGGTATGAGAGCCTCGCCAAGCCGTCTGGCCACACGCTCGCTGGGTGGCCGCCGCCCAAGTTCCCTATTTCGTCTGGGTGTCGATCGCTACGGTGCTACAGCTCTCTATCACGTTGATGAATCGTGCTTCGGGCTGACCTAAACCATTGAGGACATTCATTTGATAGCTCTCCACGAAGTCGTGCTGCTTTTGGCTCTCTGCGGTCAGGTCGCGGTCGAAAAGCCTCTCCAAACCCCCCAGCCCCTCGTGGACTTCGCCGGCCCCGATGCGGCCCAGAAGTGGCAGGCCGTGAACGATGGTGTGATGGGTGGGGTATCGGATGGCCAGTTCAGAATCACCGCCGACAGGACCATGGAGTTCTCCGGGCGGCTCTCGCTGGAGAATAACGGCGGCTTCGCTTCGGTCCGGACCAAGCCCTCGGACTTCGAGATCAAGGCTGGGGACACGATGGTCGTCCGAGTGAAAGGCGATGGCCGGGAGTACGTCCTGAATCTTTACACGAAGAGCCGCCGGATGGCTTTTTCATATCGGGCCCCGCTGCCGACCACAAAAGACGAGTGGACGGAGGTGAAGGTGCCGCTGGACGAGTTCATCCCCACGGCTTTCGGCAGGCGGGTTCAAGGTATGGGGCCGGTAGAGCCGGACCAGATCAACAGCCTCGGCTTCATGCTCAGCGACAAGAAGCCCGGGCTATTCAAGCTGGAAGTCGAATGGGTGAAAATCACCCCTGCAGCAACGCCTTGATCGCTCTGCCCGGATCGCCTCGCCGACGGCGATCATGAAGCCGGTCACAGGGTCGCGACAAGCCTTCGGTCTTAGAGTTCCCGGCCGTCACCGAAGTCGGCCATCCACACCAACCGGGCGCGGTCGAGTTTGCCCTGGGCTGTGAGTGGCCAGTGGTCGACGCGAAAAAAGCTGACGGGTACCGAAAGCGGTTCCAGGCGGGCGGCGGCCCAGGCGGCCAAGGCCTCCGCCCCGGGATCGACGGCGGTTGGGCGGAGTTCGTAGAACGCTACGGGGACCTGGCCCTCGCGTTCATCCGAGGCCCCTACCACCGCGGCGGTCGCCACGCCTGGATGCGCGAGGATCGCCTCCTGCACCATCGCCGGGGCAACCTTGAACCCCCCGCGCGAGATCATGTCCTTCTGCCTGCCCGCGAACCAGAGGAAGCCATCTTCGTCGGTCGAGGCCAGGTCCTCGGTGTCGAGCCAGCCCGACCTGAGCATCCGATGCGTGGCCAGCGTGTCGTTCCAGTAGCCGACCATCATGTCGGGGGTGCGCACGAGAACCCGTCCCACCTCGCCCGGAGCCGTGTCCGCGCCGCTCTCGTTCGCCACCCGCACCGCGACGCCCATCATCGCTTGCCCGATCGACCCCGGCTTGGAAGGGCCGTGCGGCGGGCTGATGCAATAAAAGCCCGTCTCCGTCATGCCGCAGATTTCGAGCAACGGCTTGCGCACCACATCCGCCATCAGCGCATGGACTGCAGCCGGGCATGTGTCACCACCCACGATCCAGTATCGCAGTCGGCTGAAATCGGCCGCCCGCGCCGAGGCGTGCTCAAGAAGGTCGCGTGTCAGGCTGGGGGGCATGAGCAGATACGTGGGCCGCGAGACCGCGTAGGCCTGCCAAAAGGACCCCGCGTCATGGCGGTCCAGGAGCGTGATGCTTCCCCCAACACAGAGCATCGGCATCAGTTGGCTGAGCATGAACACCGGCCGGCCGATGCTCACGCACGCCAGCGTGTTGTCGTCGGCCGTAAGCGTCAGTTCGTTGATGAACAGCCGCACGCGGTGAGTCATCCGATCCTGGGTGTGGGCCACACCCTTGGGCCGCGACGTGGTCCCTGATGTGTAGACCAACAGCCCAATCGGATCCGACGCCAGTCCCCGGGACGTGGCGGGCGTCGCGGCGGGGCCGGCGAGCAGCTGCCCAAACGGCACAGCGCCCGCAGGCGGCTCGTCCGGGACGACGCCGCAGAGCACAACAACGTCGAGTTGATCACGGGCCTCCGCTGTCACGGCACCGAGTAATGCCGACGACGTGACGAGCATGCGGGCGCCGCTGTGCTTGAGGATGTACTCCAACTGCGGCGGGGCGAACGTTGGAGATAGCGGCACGGCGATGAGGCCGGCCTTCGCGGCGGCTAGGATCGAGATCGCCAGTTCCACGCCGTTGGGCAGCAGGAACGCCACGCGATCCTGGCAGGTCAGTCCCAGCGACACGAAGCCGTGGGCGACCCGCGCGACGCGATCGGCGAGATCGGCATACGAAAGCGACCCGGCGGAGGTGTGGATCGCGACGGCGTGCGGCGATCTCGCCGCCGCATCGTCGAGCATGGTAGCCAACGTCATGGGTGGTCCTGTTTCGCGTGCGAAGACAATACTTTACTTTTTACCAGAGTCCGCGATGGTGTTGAGGGCGATGTGCGGGAGCTGCTAGTCTCCCTTCGGCCGGCAGGGCGAAGATACCGCAGATTCCCGCGGCGCCCCCGCGGTGAAAGCGAGCAGCACTGTGGCCCCAATCCCCGTAGCCGAGCCAGCCTTCCCGGAAGGGAGTGGCGTGGAACGCGCGGGGCTGATCTTGTTCACGCTCGCGGCGATGCAGTTCATCAGCACCGTCGATTTTATGATCGTGATGCCCCTGGGGCCGCTCCTGTTCGACACCCTGGGCATCGATACCGTGCAGTTCAGCTGGGTCGTCTCGGCCTACACGTTCGCGGCCGGGTGCGCCGGCTTTGCGGCTGCGGGGGTGCTCGACCGCGTGGGACGCAGGTCGGCCTACATCGCGCTTTCAGCTGGCCTGCTGCTGGGCACTCTGGCCTGCGGCTTGGCGACGAATTATCAGCTGCTGGTCGCGGCCCGGTGCCTGACGGGCGCGTTTGGCGGAGTGTTGGGTGGTTTGTCGTACGCCATCGTGGCGGACGTGTTTCCCGAGGAGCGGCGCGGCCGAGCGACCGGCTTAATGATGTCGTCGTTCGCGGTGGCGTCGGTGGTGGGCGTGCCCATGGGCATAGCGCTGGGCAACCGCTACGGCTGGGGAGTGCCGTTCCTCGCGCTCGCGGCGCTGGGGCTGCCGCTGTTGGGCATGGCCGCGTGGATGATGCCGCCGCTGACCGGTCACCTAGGCGGGACGCGACGACGTCCCCTGGCCCAGTTGCTGGACACGCTCACGTATCCCGCACACCTGCCTGCCTTGGCCCTCACCGCCATCCTGATGTTCGGCGCATTTTCCGTGATTCCGTATATCAGCGCTTCCTACGTGAGCAACGCGGGTGTCACGGAGGCGCAGTTGCCCGTCGTCTTCGTGGCCGGGGGCTTGCTCATGTTCGTGAGCACGCCGCTCGTGGGCCGGCTCATCGATCGCTATGGTGCCCTGCCCGTGTTTCGTTGCGTGGTGTTGCTGGCGGCTTTGATGACGCTTGTAGTCACGCACCTGCCGTCCGTGGGGCTTGCCGTGGCGGCCCCGGTGGCAGCGCTGATGATGGCGAGCAACGCGGGGCGGCTGGTGTCCTCCGTATCACTGATCACGGCCAGCATCGAGCCCCGACGGCGCGGTGGCTTCATGTCGGTCAATTCGTCGGTGCAGCACATCGCCAGCGGCCTCGGCACCGTATGTGGTGGGCTGATCTTGGAGGGAGGGAGCGGCGAACCGCTGCTTCATTTTGGAACGGTTGGCATCCTCGCCGTCGCAGTGACGCTCACGAGCCTCTGGTTCGCGGGCCGCGTGCGGCCTGTCGGTGCATCCATCTCCGGGGCCGCCAATTCTGGACACTGAATGAGGTCGATTCATCCGCGGAATCGGAGCCTGTCGGCGTGGCCGATCGTCGCAGTGTTGGATACGAACGTCGTCATAGCTGGGCTAGTGTGGGAAGGCCCGCCTCGCCTTTGAGCATGTCATCCCAAGGAGTCATCCCATGAAGATCGCATTTCTCGGCACCGGGTTGATGGGCAGCGGGTTCGTCCGTCGGCTGCTGGCGCAGGGGCACACGGTGCACGTGTGGAACCGTTCGCCAGCATCGGCGAAGGCGCTCGAGGCCCATGGTGCCAAGGCGTTTGCCGCCTCCGCCGACGCGGTGACTGGAGTCGAGCGGGTGCACTTGTCGCTGGCTGACGACGCTTCGGTCGACGCGGTGCTCGAGCCGCTCGCCGACGTCATTCCCGCATCGTGCTGGATCATCGACCACACGACGACCACGCCGAGTGCGACCGGTGAGCGGGCCCGCCGCTGGGCGGCACGGGGGCGAGTGTATCTTCACGCACCGGTGTTCATGGGGCCGGTGAATGCGGCGGAGGGCACTGGCGTGATGCTTGTGTCTGGAGACCCAGAGCAGTGTGCGAGGGTGCTGCCGGAACTTGAGCGGATGACCGGCAAGGTGTTTCAGCTCGGGCCGCAGCCGGAACGGGCGGCGGCGTTCAAACTCTTTGGCAATCTGGCGTTTCTGGGGATGTCGGCATTGGCGGGCGACATCGTGCGGCTGGCGGATGCGACCGGCGTCGATCCACAGGACGCGGCGAAGATGTTTCAGCAGTTCAATCCGGGCGACTTCTTTCCGGACAGGTTCGCGAAGGTGGCCGGAGGCCCATTCGAGCCGGCGTCGTTCACCGTCAGCATGGCTCGGAAAGATGTCCGGCTGATGGTGGATGAGGCGGCGGAGCACGGCTGTCCGCTGGTCGTCATGCCGACGGTGGCGGCCCAATATGATGCGGCGATCGCCCGTGGCGAGTCAGCAATGGATTCGTCGGCCGCATTCCGGCATGTGCCGGTCCCTGGTGCCCCCCCGTTTCGGCTGCTTTGAATCTGATGGGGAGTCCGACGTGGCCAGAGCCACGCCTAATCGCCCGCTCGTCATCCATCAAACGCTTGCGGATTGGTCGTTGGTGGTCCTAGCCATAAGTGAAGACATGTCTATGGTGACGGCTGCACTCATTTTCCGCCAGACTCCTTTAGCGTCATGCAATAAATCTCAGGCCTTAGCTGGGTATTTCATTGCGGCATCGTAGGTTTGACTTATGACTCTTCATGTAAAAAAAGCCTCCTCAGCAGAATCTGTGGGTACATTCCGGCTCGGGTAGTCGTCCGAGGACGTGAAACAGAGCCATTTCGATGCCCTGCGGCGTTCTGAAGCCGTAGGCTTTTCTGGTGGTCAGTTTCGCTTTG